>Ga0126381_100000278_pt1 | contig 56959 bp, 51 predicted proteins | sample PanSoiMetPlot_28_FD_96465 | JGI IMG/M metagenome (GOLD analysis project Ga0126381, IMG submission 96465) | Tropical forest soil microbial communities from Panama - MetaG Plot_28 | ecosystem: Environmental > Terrestrial > Soil > Tropical forest > Bulk soil | place: Panama | collected 2016-02-17 | reverse complement strand
GACCTGGCGCAGAACAATTCCGCCGTGCATATCTGGCTGATGCACGGCAGCTTCTTCGCCACCGGGGTGATCTTCTGGATCCAGTTCATCCCCTCGCCGCCGTTCCGCAGCCGGATGCCGCTACTCGCCCGTGCCGCGGCGCTGCTCGTCACCAACGTCGTGATGATCATGATCGCGATGTCGCTGAGCATCTTCGTGACCCACTCGGTGTACCCGGTCTACGACAACCTCGCGGGCGTGACGCTGCCGCCTTACGCGGACCAGCAGATCGGCGCCGCCATCTTGTGGGTGTGCGGCGATTTCTGGGCGCTGCCCACGATGATCATCACGGTCAGGAAGCTGCTCGGCGACGACGGCGGCATCAGCAGCGCGCTCGACCGCATGCTCAACCGCGGCACCCGGGCAGCAGGCGTCCGCGGGTGGGCGACAGTTTCCAAGGGGCGGGCCGTCAGGTCCGCTGTGTCCGCGCCCGCGTCCGCACCGGCGCCCGTGTCCGCACCGGCCTCCGCACCCACGACCGGGGACAACCCGTAAGCCCGGCGCGTCGGGCTGGGAGGGATGCATGGTTTCGCCGCCCGCTGGCTTACCGTGCGCTGTCTTGACGTTCGCCGACTCCGCGTTGGCTGCCGGCGACTGGCCGTTTGGCGAGTGTGGGTTCGCCTTGCCGTTCTGTGACGCCTCATCCGGCGGCGGCTCCGACCCTGAGCTGCCAGAATGCCTGCCGGGAATCGCGTGCTCGATGGTGTGAGAAATGCTCGGCGGCGTCCACGAGCGCAGCTGGGACAGTGCCGGGGCGCGGGCCACCATGATCACTCCGACGATCAGCGCGGCGATGCCGCCTGCCTGGATCGCCAGCAGGCCCGGGCTGAGCTGGATCCTGTCGCCGAACACGATGATGCCGAGCAGGATGCCGACCAGCGGCTCACCGGCGGAAATGCCAGGCAGCGAGACTTGCAGCGGCCCGGCGTTGAACGCGCTCTGCATCAGCCAGATGCCTATCGCCCCCGCGCCGAGGAGCGCGTACGGCGCCCACGTGGTGAACATCCCGCTGATCCCGCCAGACTGCAGGATCTCCAGAGTCTGCCTGGTGAGCGCGTCCTGGATGCCGAATATCAGGCCCGCGCCAATCCCGGTCAGCATCGCCTTCGTGCGGCTGCGCCGGCTCCGGCCGGCCTGCACGCAAGCGAACGCGATGACGGCGATCGCCGCGGCGGCAGGCCAGTGTGACACCCCGCCGAAAGACTCGCCGACCGGCTTCGCGGACCTTGACGAGGACAACAGGGCCACTCCGGTGCACAGCACCGCCGCGCCGAACACTTCCCAGAACTTGACCGATCGCTTCGCCAGCGGCACCGCCAGCACCAGCGCGAAGATCAGGTTGGTGGTCAGCAACGGCTCGACGAACGACAGCGTGAGGTGCCCGATCGACCAGGCCGCGAGAATCTGGCCGAGCACCATGCACACGATTCCGGCGAGCCAGCGCGGTTTGCGCGCCAGGTCCGTCATCAGCCGCCAGCTGAGGAAGCGGGAATCCGGCTCCCGTTCGGCCGCGTGCTGCTGCAGCACAAAGCCGGTCCCTATCAGCAGCGCGGCTAGCAGCGTGAGCCCGTAGTCGAGGCTGATGTCGAGGTCCATGACGCCCTAGCCCGCCGTCCGGCGGGCGCCGCCACCAGCCAGACCTGAGCTCATGCTCGCTTTTGCCCCTGGTTTTCGTACGGACGCGTTGCCTCGCGCGCGGTCGCGCCGGTGATGCTGGTTCCGGCGATAACGCACGCACTTGAACGTATGGTAGCCGGGTACAGACCTACCCCGGGAACAGGCACGATCGGGCCACCGGACGCCGCCAACCATCTCGTACCCGCGCCGCCTATCATCTGAAGCTCGAAATGATAACGTTCCGGCGTTCGGCGACTACGCTGGCGTAGGGATTCTCGCCACCTGAGAGTAATCGTCGCACCAGGGGTAAGCGCAGGTCAGCCCGTACTATCATGAGGACAGCACCGGGTCCAGCATGATTGCATAGCGTAGGCGTGGCCTACGGAGAGCCAAGGTGGGGGAGCCAATGGCAGGGTCGAAGACTGCGCGCGCAGGCACGAAACGAACGGCCATCCGACGGCGGGCCGTCGGAACCCGGGACCGGATCATCGCTCATCTCGCCTCGGTCGCCGAGATCACCGACCCGACAGGGATGGCGAGCACCCGGCTCGCCGAGGCCGTCGGCTACCCGGGCTCGAGCGTAGCGTTCGCGCAACTGCTCTCCGGTATGGCACGCGATGGCCTGATCGCGCGCGAGGTGCGCGGCAAGCGGACCTACCGGATTACCTTGACAGGAGGGGCGGCTTCGGCCGCGTCGGTCAGCCTGGCGGGAGCGGGCGCCTCGGACGGCGCGCGCCAGGGTGCCGGCGCACACGCCGGCGATGCCGGACGGGCCCGGGCAGCCGAGTTCGCCGCCGACAGCGCGGCGATCGGCTCCGCTGCGGCGGCCGGCGGCGGTTTCGATTACGACGAACTCGCCCGCCGCCTGCTCATTCAGCTTGTCCGTCGGCTCGCAGCCACGCCGACGGACCTCGAGCAGACCGTCGCCGGGCTTGAGCGCGAGCTCGTCACCGCGTGGACCAGGCACGGAACGCTGACCGCTGAGAACGTCCGGCTACGCGAGCAGCTGCGCGAAGCGCAGCGCAACCTAGAGCTGCTGCGGCAGCGCACGCCGCGGCTGGAGATCACCGATGAGCTCGACAAGACTGAGGTTGTCGTCCTCGAGCGGCTGCTGGCGTCCAACACCGACGGCGACGAGCAGTCGGCCGACCGCGAGCGCACCGGCGTGAATTGACCGGCGTCCAATCACTTCCGCGGCACCGGCCGGGTGCACGGGTTAGCTGAGGCGGCGCAGGCCCTCGCGGTGGCGCCGGGCGGTCGCCATATAGGTCCTGACCGCCCGCTGGGTGCCTGTGGTGTCTATTCCGGTGCGCCGGACGGTCGCGGGCACGCCCGCAACTAGCGAGCCGGGGGCCACGATGAAGCCCTCAGGCACCAGCGCCCCCGCGGCGACGATGGAGCCCGCGCCGACGACCACCCCGTTCAGCGTCACCGACCCCGAACCGATCAGGCTGCCATCCTCGACAACGCACCCCTCCAGGTGGGCGTTGTGCCCGACCACGCAGTCCGCGCCGATCACCGTCGGGTAGCGCGCCGTGCAGTGCACGATCGTGCCGTCCTGCACCGACGTTCGCGCGCCCACGGTGATAGTCCCGTGATCGCCGCGCAGCACCGCACCAGGCCACACCGACGCCTCAGGCCCGATTGTGACCCGCCCGATGACCACGGCATCTGGGGCCACGTAGGCCAGCTCGTCGATGTCCGGCTCGTCGTCGTCGAGTGCGTAAATCGGCACGAGCATAGGGTAGCGTCTCGCTCGTGGCCGACAGTTCTCAGGTTCAGGAGCTTCTCGCCAAGGCCGTCGCGGCGATCGGAGGCACCGAACGGCCAGGGCAGACCAAGATGGCACAGGCCGTCTGGCACGCGATGACGGACGGCGAGCACCTCGCCGTCCAGGCCGGCACGGGCACCGGCAAATCCCTCGCCTACCTGGTGCCCGCGCTGCTTCTCACGGCGGAAAAGCGGGGGCCGGTCGTCGTGTCCACGGCCACGATCGCGCTGCAGCGCCAGCTCGTCGAGCGCGACCTGCCCCGGCTGGCGGACGCGCTGCGCGGGCCGCTCGGCCGCACCCCGGAGTTCGCGATATTCAAGGGCCGGGGCAACTATTTGTGCCTGAACCGGATGCGCAACGACACACCTGAGGATCCGCAGGACGCGCTATTCTCCGGTTTCCAGCAGGCGGCCTACGAGCCGGCCAGCGCCCTTGGCGCGCACGTGAAGCGGCTGCACCAGTGGGCGGCGAGCACGTCGACCGGGGACCGCGACGAGCTTGTGCCCGGAGTGCCCGATCAGGCGTGGCGTCAGGTGTCTGTGAGCGCGCGAGAGTGCCTGGGGAGTCATCGCTGTCCGTTCGGAGTCCAATGTTTCAGTGAGCGGGCGCGAAAGATCGCCGGCGACGCCGATGTGGTGGTGACCAACCACGCGCTGCTCGCCATCGACGCTCTCGGGGAAGGTGTGTTGCCTGAGCATCGCGTGGTGATCGTCGACGAGGCTCACGAGCTGGTGGACCGGGTGACATCCGTGGCCAGCGGCGAACTGTCCGCGACCGCGGTCGAGGCGGCGGTGCGGCGCTGCGGGAAGATGGCCGGCGAGACCGAGACGGCCAGGCTTTCCGAGGCGGGCGCCGCGCTCGGGCCGCTGCTTGCGACCACGGCCTCGGGCCGGATGGACCGGCTCGACCCCGCGCTCGCCGCGTCGCTGACCGCGCTGCGCGACGCGGCCAGCGGCTGCGCGGCGGTGCTGCGCAACACCGCGCGGGGCGACGACGCCGACCCCGCGCAAGCCGGCGCCGCGCAGACCGCGCTGGTGGCGCTTGAGGACATTGAGGCCAGCGCTGACCGCATGGTCTCCGCGTTCGACTTGTCGCTCGAGGAGCGCGACGAGGTCGTCTGGCTGGAACGGCCGGAAGACCCCCTGGACACGTCGCGTCCCGCGACGCTGCACGTCGCGCCGCTCGAGGTCGGCGAGGTACTGGCAGAATCGCTGTTTTCCGAACGAACGGTGGTACTTACTTCCGCCACGCTGACTCTCGGCGGGTCGTTCACGCCGCTCGCCAGGCAGTGGGGACTCGACGTCGAGTCGATGGGCAGCGAGTGGACCGGGCTGGACGTCGGCTCGCCCTTCGCGCACGGGCGCAGCGGGATCCTGTACGTGGCCAGGCACCTGCCCCCGCCGGGGCGGGACGGTCTCCCCGCGGAGTACCTGACCGAGCTTCAGGAGCTGATCGAGGCGGCGGGCGGGCGGACGCTGGGCCTGTTTTCCTCCATGCGGGCGGCCCGCCAGGCCGCCGAGGCGCTGCGGCCGGTCCTGCGGGTCCCGCTGTTGTGCCAGGGGGACGACGCGACCGGGCAGCTGGTGCGGGAGTTCGCCGAAGATGAGCCGACGTGCCTGTTCGGGACCCTGTCGCTGTGGCAGGGGGTGGACGTGCCCGGGCCGTCACTACGGCTGGTGGCGATCGACAGGCTCCCGTTCCCCCGACCTGACGACCCGCTATCGTCGGCTCGGACGCGGGCGGTAGAGGCCCGCGGCGGGAACGGGTTCATGGATGTCTCGGCCGCGCACGCGGCCCTGCTGCTGGCGCAGGGAGCTGGGCGGCTGCTGCGCACCGTCGATGACCGCGGCGTGGTGGCCGTGCTCGACCCGCGGCTGGTCACCAAGCGGTACGGCGAATATTTGCGCGCCTCGCTGCCGCCGTTCTGGCAGACCACGGACCCGGCGGTGGTACGCGGCGCGCTGCGCCGCCTCGCGGCGTCGTAGGCTCCCGGCTAGCCGGCCAGGTCGAGGGCGTCGAACTGGTGGCGTTCCCACAGATGCATGGACGCCTCCTCCGGATACGGGGCGACATCCGGCTGCAGGTCGTATACCCGGGTCGTCCTGCGCTCGGTGCCGTACGCCGGCCAGCCTGGGTCACCGTTGGCCGCGAACCTCAGCCACTCGCTGCGCATCAGGTCGGCCACAGCGACGAAGTCCGCCGGCGGCTGCTCGCCGGTGAACAGGGCGCCGATGCCCGACCCCCAGGCGCCGAACACCATCGGCACGTCCAGCGCGTGACAGGCGCCGAACATGCCTTCACCGAGCGGCGCCTCGGCGCTCAGCATGTACAGGAACGTCTTCCCGCCGGACGCCGCGTGCGCCTGCGCTAGGTGCAGGGTCGGCATCCGGAACAGCCAGTCCGAGAAGACCAGCTCGAAAAGCCGCCCCGCGTCCGCCTCCGCGTACGTCCTGCGATATCCCGCTGGACCGTCCGGAGCCGGGGCGAAGCTGGCCAAGACCGTCGCCGCGTCCTCTTCGCTGATCCGGCCGAGCCGGCCGGACATCGCGATGAACAGCCGGTACTCGTCCCGGTTGTGGCCGGTGAGCAGTTCTACCTCGCGGGCGGCGCCGGAGAGCAGGGCCCGCCACGGGGCCCGCGGCAGCACCTCCCCGTCGACGACCGGTGAGAACGGGGTGTCGGTGAGCCGGACAGCGCCCCATTGGGGGAATTGCCTCATCCGGCCGGTGACGGACATCGAAGCTTCGACCAGGCGCTTCGGCGACTCCGCGCTGAGCGCTTCATAGGTCGCGGGCAGGCCGGCCGTGTCTGCGATCGCGCGGGTGATGTCGGAGGCCAGTTCCGGGGTGAAGACCGTGCCGGGAACGCTTTGCGCGATCGCCCGGCGGAACAGCCCGCGGGCATCGTCCATGGCGAGTAGAGCCGATATCGCGCCCGCGCCCGCGGACTCGCCGAACACTGTCACGTTCGCCGGGTCGCCGCCGAATGCCCGGATGTTCTCCGCCACCCAGCGCAGCGCCGCCACCAGGTCCAGCAACCCCCGGTTTGCGGGCGCGCCCGCGATCTGGGCGAAACCCTCGACACCGAGCCGGTAGTTGCACGACACCAGCACCACGCCCGCGCTGGCGAACTTGGTGCCGTCGGTGCCGGGATCGGCGGATGAACCGAACAGGTAAGCGCCGCCGTGGATCCAGACGAGCACGGGCAGCGCCCGCGCGCCCGGGTCGGGAGTCCACACGTTCACGGTCAGCCATTCGCCAGTGTCGTCGGGGGCCGCCGGGACGGGCTGCGCCCCGGGGAACGGGGCCTGCGGCGCGGGCGGTCCGAACGCACGCGCGTCACGAACGCCGTCCCAGTTTGCTGGCCGCTCGGGCGCCAGGAACCGCAGCGCGCCGACCGGTGGCTTGGCGAACGGGATGCCGCGGAACACCGCCAGCCCGTTCTCGACGCTCCCCCTGACCCGGCCGGCAATGGTATATACCTCAGGATCGGCTGGGGACATGGGGCGACCTCCCGCTACGTCGATGGAGCGTTTGGGGCTGCGGCTTAATAAGGTTATATAACCGGATCAAGTACCACCACGGGAATCTTGCGGGGCGCCGCCTTCTCCTCGTACTTCGCGAAATGCGGCGCGCGCTCCTTCTGCCGGTCCCAGATCACGTCCCGTTCCGCCGGTTCGGCCAGCCGGGCCTTGACCGGGACGGTGTGCGTGCCGACCTCGACGGACACAGCGGGGTGTGCCAGCAGGTTGTGGTACCAGTCCGGGTTCTGCGGCGCGCCCGCCTTCGAGGCGAACACCGCGAAGCTCTCCCCCACCCGCTGGTAGGCGAGTGGGCTGACCCGCTCCGCGCCGGTGCGTGCGCCGGTATGGTGCAGGAGCAGGATGTCCGAGCCTGCGAACGGTCCGCCCACCTTGCCGCCGTTGGCGCGGAACTCCGCGATGATCTTTCCGTTGAAGTCGCTTGGCTCAGTCATGGTCCTTAGTTTAGGAAAGGAAGCATGAAGTCACCCCGACAACTCGCAGACCTGCCCTTCGCTGCCGAACTTCAGCCGGCCGACGGCCCGCTCGAGCTGGAGGGGGACTACGACCGTGCCTGGTTCGACGGCTCGGCGTTTTCTGACGCCTTGGCGGGCGGGTCCCGGTTCGCGGATTGCGGGTTCACCGGCGCGACCTTCGACGGCGGACGGATGCGCCGGGCCCGGCTGTCGCAGGTGTGGTTCGGCGAGACCCGGTTCGTGGCCTTCGACCTGGCCGAGTCCTCGCTGACCGACGTCTGGCTGAGCGGATGCGTGCTCGCCGGGGTGCAGGCGTTCGCGCTGACGACCAGGCGGGTGACCTTCCGCGACTGCAAGCTGGACTCGGTGAACTTCCGCGACTGCTCGTTCACCGATGTGCGCTTCGAAGACTGCGTGCTCAGGGACGTCGATTTCGGCGGCGCGAAGCTGACCCGGGTGCGGTTCCCCGGCTGCACGCTGACCGGCGCCGACTTCACCAAGGTGACCTGCACGGACGTGGACCTGCGCGGCGCTCGCCTAGGAGCGTCGACCGGGGAAGCCGGCATCCGCGCCGGCTACGACTCGCTGCGCGGCGCTCGCATCGACACCCTGCAGCTTGTCACGCTCGCCCCGCTGCTCGCCCACCACCTGGGCATCACCGTCGAAGACGCGTGATAACGCGGGGCTATGACCCTGGAGCGCAGGCGCGCATGGCGCGGGCGAAGGCTTCGGCGCGGTCGCGGTAGTCGCGAAAGTGACCGAAGCTCGGCGCGGCCGGGGACAGCAGCACGATGCCGTCCGGGCGCGCCCAGCCGAACCCGCCGGCCACCGCCGTCTCCAGGTCCGGGCAGTCGGTCACGCCCGCTACCTGGTCGCCGGCGTGATCGCCGCCTAGTGCCTCGGTGATCTCTGCGTGGATCCGCGGGCCGCTGTCTGGGAGCGTCAGCACGTAGGTCTGCGCGTGGCGGCTGGCAAGCACCCGGGCGAGCGGGGCGTAGTCGATGCCGCGGTCCTCGCCGCCCACGATCAGCGCCACCCGACGCCCAGGGAACGCCTCGAGCGCCGCGGCGGTCGGCAGGACGTTGGTGGACAGGCTGTCGTCGACGAAGGTCACCCCGGCGGCTTGACCGATAACCTGCAGGCGGCTCTGCAACGGCAGATAGCCCTCCGCCGCGGCGCGCAGCGCCTTGTCGTCGGAGGCTTCCTCAATGCCTAGCGCCACCAGGCACCGCCGCGCGATCAGCGCGTTGCGGCGGTTGTGCGCGCCGAGCAGGCCGAGCGGATCCATCCAGGTGGCTTCGGGCTCATCGGCCGCGTGCACCCATTCCACCCGGGGCCCGAGCAGCCCGACCCGGTCGCGGATCAGGTCGCTGTCGCCGTTGGCGACCGTCAGGTCGGCGCCCGGCTGGGAGCACGCGGACAGCTTGTCCTGGTAATACCGCTCCAGTCCGCCGTGCCAGGGCAGATGATCGGGGTTGAGCGAGGTCACCGCGACGACCGGAGGCGAGCTGGCGAGATCGGTCGCCTGATAGCTGGAGACCTCTATCACCCAGTAGTCCCACGGGCCAGGCGGCGCATCAGGGTCGTACGGTGGCTCGCCGATGTTGCCGCCGACCATGCACCGGTACCCGAGCCGGTTCAGCAGATGGCCGGCAACGGACGTAACGGTGCTCTTGCCCTTGGTGCCGGTGACGCAGACAACCCGCTCGAGCGGGGCCTCCTGCAGCCAGAGCCCCAGCCCGCCCACGACGGGAATGCCCCGGTCCGACATGGCGGTCACCTCGGAACGGTAACGGCTGATGCCCGGCGACTTGATCACCACGTCACAGTCCAGCAGCGCCGGCAGGCCGCCGCCGCCCGTTGCGAGCACCGGGAGCCCGTCGACGTCCGACGCGCCTGGCCGGTCGTCGACGAGGACAGGCGTGATACCCATCGAGCGCAGTTTGCGCAGGTTAGCCATGCCCTCACGGCCAAGACCCCAGAGCCCGACCCGGGCACCGCCCAGATCCGGCCAGGAGAGCTTGGACCGCGCCGTCATGCCAGCAGGTCTTCGGTCGCGAAGGCAGCCGGGATGAAGTGCTCGCCGACCGGGCGCAGCATTGCCGCCGACGCGGCAGCGGACGGCGCGTCAGGCAGGGCCGCGACCTCTGCCGCCAGCTCCTGGAGCAGCTTGCAGTCGGCCCGGTCAGGGCGCCGCGCGGCGAGCAGCGCCGCGGCGCGGCACTCGTTGACCTCGCCCACGCACTCGAAGGGCTTGGCGTCGGCGGACGTGGCCAGCAGCGCGCGGAACCTGTCTGCCTGCGCCGGATCGGCCAGCGGCTCACGGCTGCCGGGAGCCGGCGGCAGGTCTCCCCCGGCGAAGATGCGCTCCAGCTCCGCCGCAGGCAGGAACGGCGCCAGGATCAGGTCGATGAAGCAGCACTTGTCGCAGTGCCCGCACCAGTGATCAAGGCGCAGCGACTTGTCGATGTGGAAGGCGCGGTTACAGCTGCGGAACGTGTCGTGGTACTGCTTCACGGCGGCGAACTTGTCCGCGACCCACAGCTCGGTACGGGGCCTGAGCAGCGAGAAGTAGTCCGGGAGCCCGCCGTCGGCAGCGGCGAGCACGCCGCGGAAGCCAGCCTCGAACGACTCGCTCTTGGAGTACTGATGGTTGATGAGCCGGCCGCGATGCTCCAAGGTGGGGACCGATGACGACCACTCGTTGGACATCACCACGAAGTCGTGGTCGTTGAGCACGGCGCACAGCACGGCGATCGCGGACAGGATGCCGGTCACCGGCACATGCCCGTTGAGGAATCCGAGATCAGCCGAGCGCAGCAGCTGCGGGTCGATCTCACGCTCGGCCCGCAGCACGGGCAGCCCGCTGACCGCGGCCGGCCGCTCGATCGCGTCGAACCGGTCGCCTGGCCGGCTAACCACGAACAGCGCGACGTCGGCGCGCCGCCGCACGTGCTCGACCGTGACGATCGAGTCGATCCCGCCGCCGAACGGCACCAGGGCTCTTACTTCGCGGGCTGGCGGCCCGGCGGGGCGAGCCTCGGTATCAACGGGAGCCGGGCTTTCAACGCCGCCCGCTATGCGCAGGTCCGACAGGTCCAGGGAGTTGCGGTACTCGTACTCGGCTAGGCCTTGGAGGTAAAAGTCACGCAGGAATGCCTGCTCGGGCGCCGTCACCGGTGTGCCGCCGAGGTCGATGACCGGGGGCGCCGCGGTCTTGTAGTACGAGACGCCTGCGAGCAGGAAGATCAGGCGGGCGGCAGCTCGGGCCGCCGGGGTGTGCCAGCGCGGTCCGGGCGCCAGCGCCACCCGCTCGCTGAACGCGCGGCCGTCGAGTGAGTACGAGCAGGTGAGCAGCCCGCGTTCGGCTTCGACGGTGAACGAGTCGTAGCGGAAGACCTGCCCGCGGCGGATGGCTTCGCTCATCGGGCGGCCCTGGGGCGCAGCCGCGCGATCGCCGCGAACCGGCCGCAGGGCCGGACCTCGCGGTCGCTGAAGAACCCGTCAGAACCAGCGGATCCGGTCGGGATCGCGGTGATGCTGATGTGCTCATCGGCCACTCCGGCCTCTCGCAGCACGACGCGGTTGGCGGTCCATAGGTCGAAGAGCCACTTGCCGGTCCCGTCGGGACGGATGACCTCCGCCGCGGAGCTGCCCAGGCCCTGTCCGGCTGCCGCGATGACCTCCGCCCCCACCTGGTAGCGATCGGGTGAGATCGCGGGCCCGAGCCCGGCGAGGATGTTCCCTGGGCTTGCACCGAGCGCGCGCATCGCGGTGACGGCCGCCTCGCTGACCCGGGCGACAGTGCCGCGCCACCCCGCGTGTACGCAGGCCAGCACCTGTGCCACGGGATCGTAGAGCACTATCGGCACGCAATCCGCGACCATGACGACAAGCACGATGCCGGGCTCCGACGTGACCACCGCGTCCGTGTCGGCTATCGCGTCCGCCAGGCTCAGCGAGCCCCGCCCACGGTCGGCGGCCGAGACGACGTGCACGTGCCGGCCATGCGACTGGTTGCAGAAGACCATGTCGGCCAGGTCGGCTCCCAGTGCGGTCGCCGCACGCCGGCGGTTCTCGAGCACGTCCGCAGGCCGGTCACCCACGTGCAGGCTGAGGTTGAGTGAGGCGTATGGGCCGGCGGAGACACCGCCGGCGCGCGTGGTCACCACGGCGTCCAGGTCGAGCCCGTCGAAGGCCGGCCAGGCCAGCACGTCCAGGTCCGCCCGCCGGCGAAGCTCCGACGTGACCGCCGCCGGTGCCGCCATCAGCTCCGCCTCCCCAGCGCTCGTGCCGTCACGCCCGCAAGAGTACCGCCGCTCACTGGTCAGCGGCGTCTTCCGCGGCACGCAGGACGCGCAGGGTGTTGCCGCCGGCCAGCGCCTTGCAGTCGGCTTCTGACCAGCCGCGGCGCAACAGTTCCCGGAACAGCGCCGGGTAGCGGGAGACATCGTGCAGGCCCTTTGGGAGGTCAGGGGTGCCGTCGAAGTCGCCGCCGATGCCGACGTGCCCGATCCCGGCGACCGAACGGACGTGCTCGACGTGGTCGGCTACCTGGCCGATAGTCGCGGCGGGCTGCGGATGTGACGGTTCCCACTCTGACTTGAAGCTGAACGTAGCGGCGATGTCGCCGGTGTCTAGGCCGCGACGCACGGCTTCCGCGCGCAGTTCCTGAAACCAGGCATTGCACTGGCGGGACACGAAGTACGGCACGAATGTCACCATGCAGACACCGCCGTTAGCCGCCAGCCGGGTCAGCACTTCGTCGGGCACGTTGCGCGGGTTGTCACAGAGAGCCAGCGCTGAGGAGTGCGAGAAGATCACCGGCGCCCGCGCCACGTCCAGGGCGGCGTGCATCGTCGACGGCGCCACGTGCGACAGGTCGACAAGCATGCCAAGCCGCTGCATCTCAGCGACCACCGCACGGCCGAAGTCGGTCAGGCCGCCAGGGACGACGTCGTCGGTGGCCGACGACGCCCAGCCGACGCTGGAATTGTGGGTGAGCGTCATGTAGCGGACGCCGAGCGCATACAGCGATCTGAGGACGCCGAGCGACCCGCCGATCGAGTGGCCGCCCTCGGCGCCGAGCAGCGACGCGATCCGGCCCGCGGTGAACGCGCGATCCACGTCGTCGGCGGTCAGCGCGAGCTGGAACCTGGACGGGTACTGCCGCACCATCCGGTGCACGGTGTCGATCTGCTCGAGAACGGCGGTCACCGCCGCCTCGCCGGCCAGCCGGCCTGGCACGAAGACCGACCAGAACTGGCCGCCCACCCCGCCCTCTACCAGCCTCGGGATGTCTGTGTGCGTCCCAGCGACGCGCCCGGCCAGGTTGGCCGCGCCGGGGTCGCCGCCGAACTTGTCGCGGATCTCCCAAGGCAGGTCGTTGTGCCCGTCGATCAGCGGGAAACGGCTGAGCATGGCGCGCGCGAGCGCGAAGGAAAGCGCGGAACCGTCCGTCGATGTCACGCCGACAGGGTAGCCGCAGCGCGGCTCACGCCGCCTCGGGGACAGGGTCGGCGAACCCGGCATCGCCACCGGCGCCGTGGGCCATCGTCGGGGCAGCGTCAGTATCACTGACCCGGGATGCGATCGCGCCGCCCAAGATCATCAGGCACGCCCCGGCGACGAAGGCCAGCCGGTAGCCGGCCAGGTCGGCGGGGCCGGGCCGGGTCGCGGCGAGCACGGTACCGAGCAGCGCCACCCCTGCCGCTCCCCCGGCCTGGCGCAGCGTGTTCAGCAGCGTCGACGCCTGGCCGGTCAGCGCCGCGGACACCGTCGCCATGCTCGCCGCCTGCGAGGGTGACATCGCGAACCCGAACGAGCCCCCGGTACAGAACATCAGCACCGGGATCAGCCACGCCGCGTCGCTCGGTCCGGCGAAGGCCATCGCGCCGATCGTCACGACGGTGCCGGCCATCCCGGCGATCATCAGCCGCCGCGGGCCCACCTTCTTGTATAGGCGCGCGGTCAGCTGGACGCCGCACATGCCGCCGATTGCCTCGGGGAAGGTGGACAGCCCCGAATGCACGGCGGAAAAGCCAAGGCCGTTCTGCAAGAAGAGCGGGACCAGGAAGAGGGTGCCCACGAACCCCGCGCCGGCGAACGTGAGCTGCAGGTTCGTGGTCCGGAACAGCCGGTCGGCGTAGATTCGCAGCCGCAGCATCGGCTCGGCGGCCCGCAGTTCGACGATCACGAAGAGGACGAGCAGCAGGACGCCGGGGACACCGGTCGCGAGCACCGGCGCCGAGCCCCAGCCAGACGAGGCGCCGGTGGACAGGGCGTACATGAACAGCGGGAAACCGGACCCGGCCAGCAGGAACCCGGGCAGGTCGAAGCGGCCTGCCGGATGCTGCGACCCGCGGGGCAGGAACAGCGCGCCGAAGACCAGCGCCGCCGCCCCGACAGGCAGGTTGATGTAGAAGATCCACCGCCAGGACAGCCCGTCCACGAGCAACCCGCCGATCACCGGGCCAAGCGCCGGCGCCATCAGCGTGGGCACGATCAGCAGCCGGTTGGCCCGGATCCGCTCGGCCGGCGGGAACGCGCGGAACATCATCGCCATCCCGACCGGCACCAGCGTGCCGCCGCCGATGCCCTGGACGGCGCGGAACGCGACAAGCTCGGGCAGCGACGTCGCCAGGCCGCACAGTGCCGACGCCGCGGTGAACAGGCCTATCGCGGCGAGCATCATGCTGCGGGCGCCGAACCGGTCCCCCAGCCAGGCGGACGCCGGCATCGCCACCGCCAGCGTCACCAGATAGGCGGTCACTACCCCGCCCACAGACGCGATCGGCACCGCGAAATACCGGCTCAGCGTCGGCAGCGCCACGGTCACAGCTGTGGAATCCAGGATGTTCATGAACATCGAGGCGACGAACACCGCGCCGACGATGCCCTTGGGGGTGAGGAGCGTCTTCGCGGCGGCCGTGACCTTCACGCGTACTACAAGGTCTCAAATGTCCGGTCTGTTCCCCCTGGATCCGGGTGCGGGGCGCCCGGCAGGTGCCGGGCGCCCCGCGGGAAGGGGTGGGTTACGGGTCAGCAGCCGTCATAGGGAGACCAGCCGGACGTGCCCACCGATGCGTAGATGGTCTGGAACGCCGCTACCTGCTCGCTGTATGACGCCGTGTCCGGTGACCCGGAGAAGCCATAGGCCGACCAGGTGGACGGCATGATGCCGAACTGGTTGTTTGATGCCTGGCCGTCGGTGGACTCCCGGTAATGCACGCAGGAGAAGTACGAGGACGGGATGTTGCCCGTTGCCCCCCCGCTGCTTCCCGCGCTGCCGCCGCTGCTGCTGCCGGCACTGCTGCTGCTGCTGCCGCCGCTGCTGCTGCTGCCGGCACTGCTGCTGCTGCTGCCGCCGCTGCTGCCGCCGACGCTGCTAGCGGTCGACTGGCCGGCGCCAGAACCTGCCAGCGTGAGCTGTTCGCCCGCATAGAGGAGGTTCGGGTCACCTCCGATCACCCCCTGGTTGGCTGCGTACACCGCCTGCCATGTCGTGCCGTTGCTGGCGGCGATGCCGCTGAGCGTGTCTCCCGGCTGCACTGTGTAGGCAGCCGTGACCGAAGCGTGACCGGATAGTGACGTGGAGGCGACAAGGGCCGCCTTGGCCGCGAGTGAAACTAGGTAATACATCGAGACCCTCTCTGTGCGGGGATCTTGGTCGAAGGGGCCAGGTCAGTGGTGGAGCACCGACCTGGCTCCGCTGTCCGCACGTGCATTTTCCCGTTGCATGCGGCTGAAACATCTGCAATCTCGCGCGCCACAGGGGACAACAGGGGCTTATGTGGCTAAAGTGACCAGCGAGGCGAAGCTGCTAGCAGGCCGGTTGACCTGGGCATTCGCAGGCGGTGACCACGTAGAGTCGCAACGGCTCCGTTCGGGATAAAAAAAGTTGGATTTCCCTACTTGCGACGACCCGGTGACAGGCGGTTCAGCTGCCACCACGCGATCAGCAGGAACACCGCCGACAAGACGAGCATCATCCCCATGTCGAGCAGCCAGACGCCTGACTTGTGGTTCCAGAGCGGATCGGGTTTGGCGTCCATCGACGGGTTCAGCACGTTCAGCTGCACCGTGGAGGCGAGCGCGGCCATGCCCCAGCGGGCCGGGGCGATCGCCGCTATCTGCTCGATGACAGGCTTGCCGGCTAGCGCGAAGATGCCCCCTGAGAACACGAACTGGATCATCGTGAGCAGCACGATGCCCTGCATCGCCTTGTCCGAGCTCGACACCACCGTGGAGACCAGCAGACCTAGGCAGGTCGAGGAGAACTCCAGGAACGCGACAGCCAGCACCAGCTCGACGAACGGCGCGCCGGTCAGGAACGACCCGCTCGACGGCAGCGCGATGCCCAGCACGCCGACCGCGGTCATCACCACCGCCTGGAGCACGGCGATGACGCCAAGGACGAGCACCTTGGAGGCGAGATAGGCGCCGGCCGAGAGCCCCGCCGCGCGTTCTCGGATGTAGATGGGGCGTTCCTTGACCACTTCCCTGATGGCGTTCACCACGCCTGCCAGGCAGGCCATGATCATCAGCACCATCAGCATCGTCTGCGCTTGGGAGTTCGTGCCCGGTTTGCCCGCCAGCCCCTCTGGGCCAGCGAGCAGCCGTACCAGCGCGCCGAGGATGAACGGCAGCAAGATGATCGACCCGAGGTAGAAGCGATCGGCGGCGATCACCTTCAGGTACCGGCGGGCCAGCGTGGACAGCTGGCGGACCCGGCCACGGCGGCGCGGCGGCGGCGCGGGCGACTGCCGGCCTTCGGGCTCGGCCTGCAGCTGACCGGGCGTCGGCCTGGGCACCATCGGGTTGGTGACGTACCGCGTGAACTCCTTCGACTTCCGGAACTCCCCGGCCCAGTCACGGTTGGGCTCGGAGTCGAAGGCACGGAAAACATCCGCCCAGCGCGACTTCCCGAAGTACTTCATGCCGTCCTGCGGCGGGCCGTAGTAGGCGATCTTGCCGCCGGGCACCAGGACGAGCAGCCGGTCGCAGGTGTTCAGGTTCTCCACGCTGTGCGTGACCACGATGATCGTCCGGCCGTCGTGCGCGAGATCGCGCATCTGTTCCATGACCTGGGCGTCCAGGCCAGGGTCGAGGCCTGACGTGGGTTCGTCGAGGAACAGCAGGCTTGGCCTGGTCAACAGCTCGAGAGCGACGTTCACCCGCTTGAGCTGGCCGCCGGACAGGTTCTCCGCGCGCACGTCCGCCCGGTGCGTCAGGCTGAGCTCGGTGAGCACCTCGTCCACCCGCTTGGTGCGCTCGGACTTGCTCGTGTCGCTCGGGAACCGCAACTCGGCCGCGTAGCCCAGCGCCGTACGCGGCGTCAGCTGGGTGTGCATGATGTCCTTCTGCGGCACCAGGCCGATCCGGTGCCGCAGCTCGGCATAGTCCCTGTACAGGTCCCGGTTGTCGTACAGGACCGTCCCCGTGTCCGCGGGGCGCATCCCGGTCAGCGCGTTGAGCAGCGTGGACTTGCCGGCGCCGCTCGGGCCGATCACGCCGACAAGGGAGCGCTCCTCGATCGGGAAGCTCACGTTGTCCAGCAGGATCTTGCCGCCTTGCACCTCGACCTTGAGTTCCTTGGCCTCGAACGAGACATCGCCGGCGTCGACGTACTCCCGGAGTTCGTCCTCGGTCAGCCGGAAGGTGGAGTGGCCGATGCTGATGATGTCGTCTTCGGTGAGCTCGGCCTGCTGCACCCGGGTGCCGTTGACGTAGACACCGTTGTGGCTGCCGAGGTCGACGATCTGGTAGCGGCCTGACTGAGACTTGCGGAGTTCGGCGTGCTTGCGGGAGACACCGAGGTCATCGACGACCAGGTCGTTTTCCGGCGTCCGGCCGATGCGCATGACCTTGGCCGGCAGCGGCATGCGGGCGGTGGGACGCCGGTCGACCGACGGCAGGTGCGCCATGCTGGGCTGCGGTGGCGCGGGCGCCGGTTCCGGTGGCAGTTGCGGCTCGAAGCGCAGCACCGGGCCGTCCTCGGGGTTGCCCAGCCGGACGACGCAGTTGGAGCGGATGTCGACGCGGTTGGTCCGTTCGGTGCCTACGTAGGTTCCGTTCGTGCTGCCCAGATCCTCCAGCACCCACGACTGCCCGTCCGAGCGCAGGACCGCGTGCCGCCAGGACACCCGTGAGTCCTCAAGGACGATGTCGGCGCCGGGATCGCGTCCGATGCGGTATTCGGCGCCGCCATCCAGCCGGTGATCGGAGCGCCTCGTCCGTACCAGCAGTGGTGGCGCGGCATGTGGTTTCTGTACCACCTGATTACCCACCGCCGGATTCCCTCCCGCTCATGCGCCCCCGCTGTTTGGCTTCGTTTTATTTCGTATTTTTAGTGCTAGCTTGGTTGTGTCGTGTGTTTGCCAGGCACGCGATCGTCTCGTCCGGACGGCTCGCGGCACCCCGTGCAGCAGGGGTCTCGCACAGCGTCCGTTTGCGGACACCTTGCGCCGGTTACGGTCGTAATGCGATCGCCCGCGCGGGCACCCGGTTGCCGCGTTCCCTAGAGTCTAGGGCTCAGGCGTGAAATCCGGAATCTGGTGAACTATAACTGCGAGGTAGACGTTTTCTTCGTGACGTCGATATCAATCGATACTTGAATGCGCCGGCAGCTGACAAGACCCTGGGGGCTAAAAGATGAGCGTGGACCCGACCCAGCCGATGAGCTCGCCGGCGCTTGCCGGCGCCGGCTCATCTGAGCAGCCGGAATCTGACAAGGCCGACCCCGGGCCGGGTGCAGCCGCCGGGGCGGAGCCCGGCGGGGCGCGACACGAGACTGGCGGACCTGAGGATGCCGCGCCCGACCAGGCGGCGCCGACGCGGATGCAGCCGATACAGCAGCCTGCGGCCGGTGGCCGGCCGGAATGGTCCGCCCAGCCGTCCTTCACCCCGGCCCAGCCCTCGTTCACGCCTGCGCAGCCCGCGCAGCCGGTGCAGCCCGCGCAGCCGGCGCAGCCCGCGCAGCCCGCGCGGCCGGCCCCGCAGTCCGGTGAGCCGTTCCAGGCTCAGGCCCCGCAAGGCGCGCAAGCCCCCCAAGCCCCCCAAGCCGCCCGGGCCGCTCAGGCTCCGCCCGACGCGCCCGCGCAGCCCGCCCAGCCTGCCCAGCCCGCGCAGCCCGCGTTCGGGGCTTCGGCATGGCCGGACCAGTCCTTCAGCCAGGGCGAGCCGGCCGGACGCAATGCCGGCCAGACCAGCTGGCCGGAACAACCGCCGCAGTACACGTCCCAGGAGGGCTGGCCACAGCCGCCGTACGCCGGGGTCCCCGGCGCACCCCCGCCAGGGGCACAAGGCGGGCGGCTCGGCTACCCGGTCAAACCGCCACGACGCAGGCGGCGGGCCCGGCGCTGGGTCATGCTGCTGTTTGGGGTCATCGTGCTGCTGCTGCTGGCAGTGATCGGCGACCGGGTGGCGAACGCGGTTGCCGAGAACACGGTCGCCAACCAGATAGTCAAGAACGGCTTCCCGGTCAAGCCGGGAGTCACGATCGAGGGGTTCCCGTTCCTCACCCAGGTGGTCGCGCATGACATTCACCGCATTGACATCTCGGCGAGCAACGTCCCCGCCGGGCCGGTCACCATCAGCAGCGTCAAGGCCCAGCTGACCGGGGTTCACCTCAACTCGTCCTTCAACGGCGGGACGGTGGACCACATCACCGGCACGGCGTTCATTTCGTTCTCCTCGCTGGCCAGCGCCGGCGGAGGCGGAGTCGGGACTGGCATCACGATGACCGCGGACGGGCCGGACAAGGTGAAGATCAGCGCCGGAATCGGGCCGCTCAGCGACACAGAAGTGGCGAAGGTGACTAAGTCGGGGAATCAGATCAGCGTCCAGATACAAAACAGCGGAAGCCCGATCAGCGGACTGCTCCAGTCGTTCGGCAGCTTCTCGTTCACCATCCCCAAGCTGCCGGCAGGGCTGGAGATCACCAAGGTCGCGGTGACGCAGCAAGGGATCGTCGTTTCGGCCGCCGGCAACCATACCCAGCTGTCCGAGCCGTCCTCGTAACCCTGACGCGTGACGCCACGGGCCTAGCGCGGCGCCCCCAATCGCTGGCCCGCAGCGGGAGCCGAATGCGCCGGATATGCCCGGGTAGTCGGATAACGACGGTATAAAGATGGTGAGTGCGGAGCAGCGAGAGGGGCGCCAGCGTGAGCGAGTACCCGGAGCAGCCGCGACCGCGGGGCGGATGGCCGACACAACCGCCCCGGTACACCGCAGGCGCTGGCCCGGACGCCGCACAAGCTGGCTACGGGCAGGCCGGCTTCGGGCAGGCCGGGTACGAGCAGGCCGGCTACGGGCAGGCCGGGTACGGCGCGGACGGGTACGTCCGCAACGGGCGCCTGCGCCGCGGCGCCAAGGCGCGGACGCCACGGCGGCGGCGAGGGTGGATCGCGCTGGTGATCACGCTCGCGGTGCTCGCGGTGCTCTTCTTCGTCGCCGACCAGGTGACCAGGGCGTACGCGCAGAACATGATCGCCGCCAAGCTGCAGTCGTCATCTGGCCTGGCCACCAAGCCGCAGGTGTCCATCGAAGGGTTTCCGTTCCTCACTCAGCTAGCCGCGCGGGACATCGGGACGATCGACATCAGCGCGAGCAATGTCCCGGCGGGCAAGCTCGACATCGCGAGCGTCAAGGCGAAAGCGACCGGCGTGCACCTGACGTCAGGGTTCAACGGGGCGACGATCGACCACATCTCCGGCACCGGGCTGATTACCTTCGCCGACCTGCTGAACGCCGCCGGCACGCACGGCGTCACGATCACGGCCGACCCCCAGGCCGGGCCGAACAGCGCGAAACTCAGCTTCGGCCCGCTAGCAGCGACGGCGAAGGTGCTGCAGACCGGGCCGAGTCAGATCACCGTGACGATCGAAAAGTTGCCCAGGTTTGCCGCCTCGCTCATCGGCGCATTGCCCGGCTATACGATCAACGTGCCGAAGTTGCCCGCCGGGCTGCAGCTCCAGGGCGTCGCGGTAACCGATCAGGGCGTGATCGTCAAGGTCGCGGCGCAGCACACGTCGCTGTCGCAGTGAGTCTCCGCGGCGGGTCACGGCACGAGCACCGCCGCGCCGTCGAAGCGGCCGGCCTTGAGGTCCGCCAGCGCGCGGTCGGCGGTGTCCAGCCCGTACAGGTGCGTAGTCACCGATAGCCGGTGCGTGCCCGCGAACGCGAGGAACTCGCGGGCGTCCTCCCTGGTGTTCGATGTGACACTGCGCAGCTGGCGTTCCTGGAACAGGTGCCGCTCGTACGACAGGGCCGGGATGTCGGTCAGGTAGATGCCCGCGATCGCGAGCGTCCCGCCGCGGTCGAGCGCGGCGAGGGCGGGGAGCACGAGTTCGCCGACGGGCGCGAAGAGGATCGCCGCGTCGAGCGGCTCGGGAGGCATGTCGGCCGGCCCGCCCACAAAGGACGCGCCGAGCGAGCGCGCCAGGTCCTGCGCACGCGCCCCCCGGGTCATCACGAACAGCGTCGCCCCCCTGGCGAGCGCTACCTGCCCGGCGAGGTGAGCGCTGCCGCCGAAGCCGTAAAGCCCGAGCCGCCCGCCCGGCGGCAGCGCCGCCCGCTTGAGCGCACGGTAGCCGATGATTCCCGCGCACAGCAACGGCGCGAGCTCGGCATCGGTGTATCCAGTGGGCAGCCGGTGCGCGTAGGCGGCGGGCACTGTCATGTACTCGGCGTAGCCACCGTCGGCGTCCCATCCGGTGTATGTCGAGGACGGGCAGAGGTTCTCGTCGCCGCGCCGGCAGAAACGGCACTTGCCGTCGGTTGACCGCAGCCAAGCCGCCCCGGCCCGGTCACCCGCCGCGAACCCGGAGACATCCCCGCCTCCGACGTCGACGACCTCGCCCACGACCTCGTGGCCCGGCGTAACGCCGACCCGGTGGACCGGCAGGTCGCCCTCGGTGACGTGCAGGTCGGTCCGGCACACGCCGCAGGCGACCACCCGAAGGAGCAGTTCACCCGGCTCCGGCGCGGGCACGGGGGTCTCTCGCAGGACCAGCGGGTGCCCGCCACTGACGGTCCCAGGATGATCCACGTGCCATGCCCGCATTCGGTCCTCCTTCCAGACCCTCCTGTACCAACAGTAACGGCGCGGTGTGGCGGGGCCATGCAGCGGGGAAAAGCGGAATGAGCGGGATGCGATGCCCGGGACGTCCGCACCCCGCCGTGGCACCGTCGCCGGCCCTCCGTCACGGCCAGTTGCCTGAGCACCACGAGGGAATCGCCAATACGCTCAGCCACGAGGAGAACGAAATCCATGACCACGATGAAGGCGGCCGTCGTCCCGGAACTCGGCGGCAAGCTGGAAATCCGCGAGCTTGGCGTGCCCGAGCCGGGCCCCGGACAGGTGCTCGTCACGATTGAGGCGTCACCGAGGCCGGACCGAAACGCCTGCTTCGATGAGGTGCTGTCCGGCCACATCCCGGCGCGCTTGGTGTTCACGTTCTGACCGGCGCGCGCCGCCCGGGCATGAAGGCCGCTACACTGCGGCCTCATGCTGGATGCTGCCGAAGCCAGCTGCGCGTTCTGCAAGATCATCCGCGGCGAAGCGGACGCCGTCAGGATCCTGGAGACGGAGCACTTGCTGGCGTTCCTCGACCACCGGCCGCTATTTCGTGGTCACACGCTGCTGGTGCCCAAGGCGCACATGCGGCTACTCTCGGACCTGCCTGCCGAAGACGCCGCGGAGTTCCTGATCACCACGCAGCGCCTGGAGCGGGCGGTCGAGGACGGGCTCGGGGCGGCGGGCTCGATGATCCTGGTCAACAATGTGGTCAGCCAGTCCGTGCCGCACCTGCACCTGCACGTAATCCCGCGCAACCCCAAGGACGGCCTGCGGTTCTGGCTCGGCCCGCGCCAGCCCTACGACACCGCGCACCCGGCCGAAGACTACGCGGCCAAGATCCGGGCCGCGCTGCCGCCTGGGTAGACAAGACAGCGAAGACATAGGGCGAAAACCGGACACCTGGAGAGCCGCGATGCCGGACACCAGCACTTTCGCACGGAGCCTGTTCTCGCCGCTGCCCGCTCGATACGACCGGCTCGCAGACTTTCTTTCTTTCAATCAGAACGAGGCGTGGCGACTCGCCGCGGTCGACGCGATCGCGCGGGGCCTGGCGAACGGGGTGGCGGGTTCTAGGCCGCTGGTCCTGGATGTCGCGTCGGGGACGGCGGGAGTGGCGATCGAGCTAGCCCGGCGGACCGGGGGAACTGTGGTCGGAGTAGACCTCACCGAGCAGATGCTGCGGCAGGGCGCGGCGAATGTCGCACGGTCGCCGTTCGCGGGGCGGATCAAGCTGGCGATCGGGCAGGCGGAACGGCTGCCGTTCGCCGACGCGAGCTTCGACGCGCTCGTGTTCAGCTATCTACTGCGGTACGTCGCGGACCCGCAGGCGACGCTGACCGAACTGGCGCGGGTGGTCAAGCCTGGCGGGGTGATGGCGAGCCTGGAGTTCGGCGTGCCGGCCGGCCCGCTGTGGTACCCGTCGTGGGTTGCCTACACCCGGCTGGTGCTGCCAGTGGCCGGCCTGGTCACTGGCGGGCCCGCGTGGTGGCGGGTCGGCAGATTCCTCGGCCCGTCCATCTCGGGGCACTACGCGAAGTACCCGGTCGACTGGACCGTGCGGGCCTGGGAGCAGGCCGGCATCAGCGACGTCGGCACGAGACGGATGAGCCTGGGCGGCGGGCTGGTCATGTGGGGAACGCGGGCCAGTGGCTGACCAGGCTGGAGAATCCGCGCCAAGGCCGGCGTTCTACGCGGCGCGGCCCGGAGTGTGGCGGGACTGGTGGACGCTGCTGCACCCGCCGTACACCGCTTGGCACCTGTCTTACGTGGTGATCGGGGCATGCCTGGCGCCGCACGTGTACGTGAGCCGACTGCTCGCGACGCTGGCGGCGTTCTTCCTCGCAGTCGGGGTGGCGGCGCATGCGCTCGACGAACTGCACGGGCGGCCGCTGCGCACGTCGATCCCCGGCTCCGTGCTCGTCGGCGCTACCGTCGCCGGGCTGGCGGGGGCCATCGCGCTCGGCGCCGGCGGGGTGGCGGTCGTCGGCTGGCCGGGGGGCTGGGTGCTGCTGCCGTTCATGGTGGCGGGACCGGTGCTCGTCGTGGCGTACAACGCCGAGCTGTTCGGCGGCGTCGTGCACACCGACCTCGGCTTCGCCGCCGCCTGGGGTGCTTTCCCCGCGCTGACGGGGTACGTCGCGCAGGCCGGCACCGTTTCCTTCCCGGCGGTGCTCGCCGCGGGCGGAGCGATGGCGCTGTCCGCCGCGCAGCGGCGGCTGTCCGCGCCGGCCCGGACGATCCGCCGCCGAGTTGTCCGGGCCGAAGGCACGATCACATTCGCCGACGGGAAGTCGGTCCCGGTCAGCACGCGGCTGCTCCTCGACCCGCTCGAGCGCGCGCTGCGCGCGGCGTCCTGGGCGATCGCCCTGCTCGCGGCGGCTCTCGCCGTCGCCCGGCTGGGCTAGCCGGCGGGTTCTAGATCATTTCCGGGCGCCGCGCGGGCTACTTCGCGCTGCGCTAGTAATTGCTCGCACCATGTAACACAGCAGAAACATGCAAGCTGGGTCATAACTCGCTTAAGGTACTAATCGGGAAGAATCGGAAGTCCTCTTTGAACTAACGCTCGTTAGCCCATAATTGGCAAGAGCGCACCGTGCACGCAAAACTTTCAGGAGTCGCCCCGTGGCAACCGGCAGACGGATGAGCCGAAAGGCGCCGCCGGTGAGCGTCAGCATGAATGTCAACGTGAGCTCGTCGGTGCGTACCCTCATCCTCGGCATCGACCGCTCCGGCCGGATCGTTCAGCATGACCGCGCGACTCCGAAGATTCTGGCACGCTCCTCCGGCGGCCTGCTCGGTGTTCACCTAAACGACATCACCTCGTCCGGGGGCGGCGGTTCCCGCTCGGCGGACAAGGACCCGGTCGGGACCCTGCTCGAGGCCATCCGCAGCGAACGCGAGGGGAACGCCGTCCTGACGGTCGCGCTGGCCAACGGGGGAACCGCCGAGGCGGTCGTGACCGTCAAGCCGATGCAGACTGATGACAGCAACGTCGCCGCGTTCGTCATCCTGCAGATCCCTGTGCCGAGCGCCGAGCGGTTCGTAGACCCTGCGCTGATGCGGGACATGCTGCTGCGGGACACGTTCACCGGCATCGACGACACACTCGACTTCAGCGACCTGGCCGAGAAGCTGATGGCCCGGCTGGTGCCGGCGTTCTGCACGGCGGGCGACTTGCTCGTGCTTGAGAGCCTGGTCGGGGACAACGAGTTCCCCGCACACGGGCCAGACGGCCTGAGCAGGCTGCGGCGGCTCGCGGTCGCGCACGACCAGCAGGACCCGGCCTGGCAGGCGGCCTTCCCGACCGGTGAGATCCTGCAGTACCCGGAGCCCTCGCCGTACGTCCGCTGCATCGAGTCGGGCAAGCCGGTGCTCGAGCACGTCATCCCGGCGGACGCCGCGCGCAAGCTCGCCAGGGCGTGGCGGCGCAAGCCGGTCGCCAACCTGATGGCCGACGTCTCGATGCTTGTCCTGCCGCTGGTCGCCAAGGGCACCACGCTTGGCTTCTTCTGCTGCGTCAGGCAGGCGGGCACCCGGCGGTTCGACGCGTACGACATGGAGATGGGCATGGAGTTCGCCTCCCGTGCCGCGGTCTTCTTCGACAACGCGCGACGGTACAACCGCGAGCACGCCACGGCGCTGACACTGCAGCGGTCCATGCTGCCGACCGGGCTATCCGCCCCCTCCTCGGTCGAGGTCAAACACCGCTACCTGCCCGGCAGCAAGCTGGTCGAGGTCGGCGGCGACTGGTATGAGTCGATCAGGCTGCCGGGCGCCCGGGTGGCGCTCGTCGTCGGCGACGTCGCCGGGCACGGCGTGCGCGCCGCCGTCACCATGGGGCGGCTGCGCACCGCCATCCAGACCCTGGCGATGCTCGAACTGCCGCCTGCCGAGTCGCTGCAGCAGCTCGACGAGCTGATGCAGACGCTGGGCGAGCGCGAACCCCACTTCGCGACCTGCGCGTACGCGGTGTACGACGCGGTGACCGGGGAAATCGAGCTGGCCGTCGCCGGGCACCTGCCACCGCTGATGGTGTACCCGGACGGCCGCAGCGAGCTGCTCACCGTCACGCCGTCGCCGCCGCTCGGCATCGGCGACGGGCTCGTCGAAACGCAGCGGTTCAGCGTCGAGGACGGCAGCCTGTTCGTCCTGTACACCGACGGCCTGGTGGAGAGCAGGGACCGGGACATCACCGACGGGCTCGAGCGGCTGCAGAACGCGTTCGGGCCTGGCTCGTCCGAGGCGCCGCTAGAAGACCTGTGCAAGACCTCGCTCGACGGGGTGTACTCCGACGCGCAGCGGGACGACATCGCGGTGCTCATCGCCAGACTGCGGCGCATCCCGGAAAACCAGCGGGTCTGCTGGACGCTGGTGCCCGAGTTCCCGTCGGTCAGGCAGGCGCGCGTGGTGATCCGCGAGCCGCTGATGCGGTGGGGTCTTGAAGACCTCATCCCGGTGACCGAGCTGCTCGTCTCCGAGCTTGTCACCAACGCGATCAAATACGCCAACGGCGACATCCTGCTGCGGCTGGTGCTGGAGACCAGCGGCCTGGTCTGCGAGGTACACGACTCCTCGCCCGCGCTGCCACGGGTGCTGCAGGTCGACAGGGACGCGGAAAACGGGCGCGGGCTGCATGTCGTGTCGCAGCTTGCCTCGCGCTGGGGAGCGCGGCGCACGCACTCGGGCAAGGTCGTCTGGTGCGAGCAGGGCGTCCCTGAAGAGGTCATGGAGGCGCTCGCCGCCGTGGCCGTGGCGAACGCGCCGGCGCCCGCCGAAGCCCCGGTCGAGGAATCACCCCTGGCGGCCCTCGCCGCCGAGGCAGCGGCGCTGATCCCGCGGTAAGACCACGGTCTTACTCGACTGTGACGCTCTTGGCGAGGTTGCGCGGCTTGTCGATGTCGCGGCCGAGCTTGGCGGCGGCGTGGTAGGCCAGGATCTGCAGTGGCACATTCAGCAGCATCGGCTCGAGCTCTGGCTCGGCGCGGGGTACCCGGATGACCGCGTCGGCGAGACCTTCGGGAACCTCGGTGCTCGTCACGGCGATGACCGGGCCGCCGCGCGCCTTGATCTGCTCGATCGTAGAGATGTTCTTCGCCACCAGGTCGTCGCTCGGGATGATCACCACGCTGGGCATGTCACCCTGGATGAGCGCGAGCGGACCGTGCTTGAGCTCGCCGGCCTGATAGGCCTCCGCGTGCACGTACGAGATCTCCTTTAGCTTCTGCGCGCCCTCGCGGGCGACCGGCCAGCCGCGGACGCGGCCGATGAAGAACATGTGCTCGGCATGCGCGAAGCGGTGCGCGATCGTCGCGATGTCATCCTCGGCGGCCAGGATGCGGTTGACCTGTTCGGGGAGGTTGCGCAGGCCGTTGACGACCCGGTGGCCGTTGGCCGCGGACAGGTCGCGGACCCGCCCGAGGAGCAGGCCAAGCAGCGCGAAGCTGGCGGCCATGTTCGTCAGCGCCTTCGTGGAGGCGACGGCGACCTCGGGGCCGGCGTGCAGGAAGATGCCGCGGCCGCACTCGCGCCCGATGGCTGAGCCAACGACGTTCACGGCGCCTATTACCTGGCCGCCCTTGCGCTTGAGCTCTTGGACCGCCATCAGCGTGTCGATCGTTTCGCCAGACTGGCTGACCGCCACGTACAGGGTGTCCGGGTCGACCACCGGGGAGCGGTAGCGGAACTCGCTTGCGGGCTCGGCGTCGGCGGGGATCCTGGCCAGCTCCTCGATGACCATGGCGCCCATCTGGCCCGCGTAATAGGCGGAGCCGCAGCCGAGGAACTTGACGTTCTTGATAGCGCGCAGCTCGCGGGCCTCGAGGTTGATGCCGCCGAGCCGGGCCGTCGCGAACCGGTCGTCGAGCCGTCCGCGCAGCGCCCGCCGAAGCGCGTCCGGCTGCTCGTGGATCTCCTTGCGCATGTAGTCCTGGTAGGTGCCGAGCTCGTAGTCGTCGGCGTCGGCGTCGACGGTCATCGGCGTCTTCGCCTTGTTGGCGTCCTGGCCACCGGTGAGGCTGGTTGTGCGGTAGTCGGTCGCGCGGATTGTCGCGACCTCGCCGTCCTCCAGGTAGATCACCTGGCGGGTGTAGCGGACCAGGGCCGCCACGTCCGAGGCGACGAACATCTCGTTCTCGCCGAGGCCGAGCACGATCGGGCTGCCGTTACGGGCCACGACGAGCTGGTCGGGGCTCTTGATGTCCATGACGACCAGGCCGTAGGCGCCTTCAACGCGGCGCAGCGTGCGGACGACGGCGTCTTGGAGCTGGCCGTCACCGTCCCCGGCTTCGGCCGTCCCCGCGGCTTCAGCGGCGGCTAGCTCGGCGGCGATCATGTGGGCAAGCGCCTCGGTGTCGGTGTCGGACACGAGCCGGACGCCGCTGCCCTGCAGCAGGGCACGGAGCTGTTCGGCATTCTCGATGATGCCGTTGTGCACCACCGCGATCCGGCCCGCGGTGTCGGTGTGCGGGTGCGCGTTGACCTCGTTCGGCTCGCCGTGCGTGGCCCAGCGGGTGTGGCCGATGCCGATGGTCGCTTTGGCGGTCGTCTTGAGCTTGTCGCGCAGGTCCTGCACGCGGCCCGCCGTCTTGGTCACCTGAAGCCGGCCACGGTGCACCACCGCGAGGCCCGCCGAGTCGTAGCCGCGGTACTCCAGCCGGTGCAGCCCCTCCACCAGGACCGGTATCGCATCCCGCTTACCTACGTAGCCGACGATGCCGCACATTGTCCGGGTTTCTCCCTTGGTTATCTCGCCGGGCGTCGCAGCCTGTCAGAGGGCCCGCCGCGGCTTCGGGTGGTCAGGGTAGACGATGCGCCGCAGCTGGCGGCCGGACAGCTCCGGAACGCCAAACCTGCGGCCTGCGATTTCGGCCGCGATCTGCGGCCAGATCTCGTCATTCTTGCGCTGCTTGCGCTTAAGCTCTTCGTGGCGCCGGCGCACGAAGTCCTCGACAGTCTCGGCGAAGTACGCCGCGACATCCGCCACGACACGCGTCGCGGTCGCCTCGGGCAACCCGGTGGACGCCGCGATGTGGCGGACCAGGTCCTGCGGGTGCGAGTCGTTCATGACGGTGATCAGTGTGGCAGCGCCTTCTGGCTTAGGGCAAGATTCCTGCCCGATATCGGGCAGGAATTGACCATTGTGGCGTTCGCGGGACGAGCTTACCCGGGGCACGGCGACGCTGGAGGCCGTTTGGGGGCATCTCCCGCGAGCCAAGGGCCCGTTCCCGCGAGCCAACGGGCCGCCGTGCCGTCTGGACTGAGGAGCGAGGGCGCGCAGCGACCGAGCGACGAGGGAAGACGGCGCGTCAAGGCGGCCCGGCGGCGAGCGGGAAGCAAGCAGAGCGAACGGAAGGCAAGCAGAGCAAGCAGAGATATGCGGGGCCGGCCGCCGCTGTTATGGGGCGGGGAGCGGCGACGGCCGACCCAGTGGCACCAGCACGGTGTTCTCGCGTGGTGCGCTGAATACGAAACGCCGACAGGCGGCGGCGCGTTACTTGTTTTACTCGGCGGCTTCGGGAATTTGCCGCGTGCCGCGCAGCGCCTGGCCGCCGAACCGCTGCTCGATCCGGAACGCACGCCAGGCGAGGAGGGCAAGCGCCCAGGTCGCGGCGAACAGGCCGACGATCAGGAAGCCAAGCGTGTTGATGTTGAGCCCCTCCACCCAGGTCCAGAACGGACCGCCGAGGCTGAACTCCTGGCCGAGCAGGCCGGCCAGTTCGACCGTGCCGATCAGCAGCGCCACCGCCACGGACAGGCCGGTGATGGTGATGTTGTAGTAGATCTTGCGCACCGGGTTGGAGAACGCCCACCCGTAGGCGAAGTTCATGAACGAGCCGTCGATCGTGTCGAACAGGCTCATCCCGGCCGCGAACAGCACCGGCAGGCACAAGATCGCGTACCATGGCAGGCCGCTCGCCGCCCCGGTGCCGGCCAGCACCAGGAATGCGACTTCCGTCGCCGTGTCGAAGCCCAGCCCGAAGAGCACGCCGACCCCGTACATCTGCCGCGGGCTGCGTATGGAACGCATCAGCCTGCCGAAGACCCTGTTGAGCAGGCCGCGTTCGTTCAGGCGGGCCTCGAGGGTGTGCTCATCGAAGTGACCCTTCCGCATCTGCTTGAAGACGCGCAAGATGCCGGCGAGCACGACGATGTTGACGGCGGCGATCAGGTACAGGAACAGGCCTGACACGCCGGTGCCAACGACCGCGGTGACGTGGTGCAGGCCCGAGGAGCCGTCTCGGACCGAGCCGACCAGGGCGCGTATGCCGAGGGCGAGCAGCAGCGACAGCGCGAACACGATGCTGGAGTGGCCGAGGGAGAAGAAGAACCCGACACTGAGCGGGCGCTTGCCGTCTGCCATCAGCTTGCGTGTCGTGTTGTCGATGGCGCTGATATGGTCCGCGTCGAACGCGTGCCGAGCGCCGAGCGTGTACGCGGTGATGCCGATCCCGGCGCCGAAGGTCTGCGTTCCGATGCTGTAGTGGCCGGGGACCACTACCGCGAGCAGCGTGACCCAGCCGACGACGTGCAGCAGGACGACAACCCCGGACATGGCGCCGACGTGCGCCCACTCCCGAGGCGTGAGCGAAGTCCTGATCCTGTGTAGTCGAGCCCGGTCCATACAGCTCACGCTACGTCGCATGCGATTGTTATTGCAAGTAAGTCGCAATAACCTGTCATGCGCGGGCGGTGTCGTTCCTTGCCTTCGCGGCGTGCCCTTATGGGCACTCAAAGTCACCTAGGCCGGCATAACGAAGCGGCGGCGGGATCCGCCTGGCGCAGTCCGGCGACGGCGTCCCTGCGGTCCGTAACCTGCCCGTCCTCGTTGACCATGGGCGCCGCGGGAAACACATGAGTCATGTTGCGGCCGTTCTGCTTCGCGTGGTACAGCGCGGCATCCGCGGCGGCCAGCAGGTCGGTCAGCCGGCAGCTTGTTCCGTCCATGGTCGACACCCCGACTGAGATCGTGAGGCGCACGTGCTGCCCGCTATCTGTGTCGTCGACAGGGATGGCCAGGTTAGCCACGTGGTTGCGGAGCCGCTCCGCGATGTGGCGGGCATCGTCCTGGAGGGTCTGCGGCAGCAAGATCACGAACTCCTCGCCGCCGAACCGCCCGGACTTGTCATAGGCGCGGAGCTGACCGGTGACAGCGTCGGCGACGGCACGCAGGACCCTGTCGCCGACTAGGTGGCCGTGCGTGTCGTTCACCGACTTGAAGTGGTCGATGTCGATGAGCGCCAAGGCCAGCGGGCTGCGCGTCCTGACCGCCCTGGAAAGCTCGGCCTCTGCCTCGCGCTCCCAGGCGGACACGTTGAGCAGGCCGGTTTTGGCATCAACTCGAGACTGGGCGACAAGCACGGGATAGACGAGGAAACGCCGGACGAGCAAAACGGTCGGCAGGGCAAGAACCACAAGCGCCGGGGTCAGTGCGACGGCGAGGGTTATCAGTACGCCGAGATCGAGCTCGGCGAAAACTCCCTGCAGCGCCTGGCGACTCAACTCAATGTCCCGGATACGAACTGTCGGATTTGACAGCTTCACCGCGCCGACGATGAGGAAATGGTGCCCTCTGCTGCCAACGAGTCCGGTCGCGACGACGGCAAGCGCCCAGGTCAGGGCGTGCAATCCAGTGCCAACTGCGGGGCCCGCGAAATGCGTCGGGAACAAGCGAAATACCCATGAGGCCGACGCGTAAGTCAGGCTAATGGACGCGACCGTGAAAACCATCCGGTGCAGCACGCCGCGGTAAACACACAAACGCATGATGGCGAACATCGGAATCGGCATCAGCGCCGCGTAGATAGGAGGCAGCAGGATCGCGGTCGGCAGCACCCATACCGAGCTGAAATCCCTCGTCACTCCGGTGAAGCTGTACATAATCCGCGGCGTGGATGCGACGGAGATCATCCCGCAGCCCAACAGCAGGAGAAACTTAACGAGGTCAGACATGCGCCATTGCGTCTGGCTGGCTTCGAACCCCATCGCCGCGATAGCCGCGACGGGCGGGGCCGCGACGTACCAGCGCTGCAACGGCGGAAGCCGCCACCATGAGGAGTCCCGCACAGTAGCGCCTGCCGTGAGGCGACTGGTGAGGGACGAGGCCAGCATCTTCCACCGTTCCGTGTGCGACACCAGGGTCTGCGCTCTAGTAGCAGCTCACCGTAAATGACTAGCTGCGTATAGCTACCATAACCCATCTATGCCGGTCGAGGTAACTATTGCCTAGAGATTCACCTACATCTCGGGACAAGGAGGGGCTAAATGGTCGGTATCACGCGGCGGCGTCGAGACCAATTATGCCAGCGGAAAAGGAGTTGGCGCCGGGGCGAAAGGGTCTGCTGGTACAGCCGAAGAGGAGTCACCATGCGCGAGATCATTTGGCTCTGAAGTGGCCTCCTGGACCCGACGCCGATCATAGTCATCCGCTGCCGCCCGTTTAGCCCCTAATCCGGGAACGAACTGCGTGAGCGGGCACCTGGTGCACGGGGGCCTGTTCGATAAGTGGGGCTTGACCACGCAGATGCCTCGCAGAATGGCGGCCAACGACAGGCGACATGTCCCGCCAGCGAATTGCCAGCCCAAAGGCCATGATGGCGCCCAGTCCGCCGCCCAGAGCGATGACCGTCGACGGTGGTATCAGCTCTACTGCCGCTCCGGCCGCCATGAACGCCAGCCCCTGACCGACGACCAGCCCGGCGTTCGCAAGCCCGAAAGCCTGAGCCCGGCGCTCATTCGGCACGCGTTCGACGAACGCGGTGTTCGCCGCGATCTGGTACACGCTAAACATCCCCGACAGCGCGAAGATGGCCATCGAGACGGCCAGGTTAGGGTGGAACGCCGTCAGCACCAGCATCCCGCAGGTGCACACGGCCATCGGCCCCATCCAGCGCAGCCGGGTCAGCGGCCCGATCCGCCGCGTGAAGACCGGCGTGATGAGCACCGCGCCGACCTGCACCGATGCGATCAGCAGTCCCGCCGCGACGGGCCCGCCGTGCAGTCCGCGAGCGTAGGGCGCCGCGATCCCAACCGGGATCGCGTAGCAGGCGGCCAGCCAGCCGAGCATCACCAGGGTGCGAAGCTGCCCGCCGAGCACCAGCCGGAGCCCGCCGGCCAGCTGGACCAGCGCGCTCGGGCGCGCCTGCGCGGCAGCCGGGCGGGCACCCGTGCCGAACTCGATGAGCAGCGCCGAAGCGGCGAAGGTCGCGACGTCCGCGGCCAGCGCCGCTCGCGCCCCGATGAAGGCGACCGTCAGCCCGCCGGCTGCCGCGCCGGCCACGGTCGCCACGCGGAACGTCGTCTGCATCGCCGCGGCGCCAATCGCGTAGCGCTCACCGGGCAGCACGTCCCTGATGATCGCCGACCTGGCCGCGTCAAACGGTGGCTGGATGGACGTGGTCACGTACAGCAAGGCGATAAGCCCATCCAGCGGGACGCCCGGAAGCAGCATCGCGGTCACAAGCACTGCCCGGGCCACGTCGCAGCAGACCATAACCTCGCGGCGCGGCAGCCGGTCGGCTATCCCGGAAAGGAACAGCGCACCTATCGCGTAAGGCACATAGCCGGCTGCCCACGCGACCGCCGCCAGCAGGGGCGAGCGGGTCCGGTCGTAGACGAGCAGCGTCAGCGATACCAGGGCCAGCCGATCGCCGGCGACAGAAAGGACCTGGGAGGCCCACAGTGCGCGGAACTCGCCGACCTCGAAAACATCGCGAAAGGTTGTACGTCGTGCCGGCGAACTGCTCACGGCGACCCTTTTCGTCAAGCGCCCGCGCGAAGTTCCGCGAACGGCACCATCGGCATACTGACAGAAATCGTGCCGAGATGTGGTTAAACCGTCACACATGGTACACGGTTGGCAGAATAGATTATTTATGCCTATCGGGGCATCGCCCTAGGCGCCTGCGGGCGGTTTGAGCAGGCCGAAAGCGATTTCCGCGGGTACCGACTTCAACGTTGCCGCGGACCGGAATTCCGGGACTTTCGGCCCTGGCGCACGGTCCGCGCCGCCCGTGAGCTTGGAGCGTCCACCACGAGGATGGGGGCATCACCGCCGACGTGACCAGGAGGCATGCCTTGGTGAGGATGAGAATGCCGTGACGAGCGAAGAGTTGGCCCGCCCGCAGATCGTGCGGCCAAGGCAGGCGCTCGAACTGACCGAGGCCGAGTGCTGGCAGTTGCTCGGCAGCGTGTCGCTCGGCAGGGTCGTGTTCACGCAGCGCGCGATGCCCGCCATCCGCCCGGTCAACCACCTGGTCGACGGCCGGAAGATCATCGTCAGATCACACCTGGGCGCGGCCATCGTGTCGCGGGCCGCGGCGGCCGAGGGCTCCGTCGTTTGCTACGAGGTCGACGACTTGGACCCGGTACGGCACACCGGATGGAGCGTGATCGTGACCGGCATGGCCCGGCTGGTTCAGGAGCCGGCCGCCATCACGCGCTACGAGGAAGCGCTCGAGCCCTGGATAGCCGGCCAGATGGACCACGTCATCTCCATCGAACCCGAATTCGTGTCCGGCATCCGGCTGGTCGGCTGGTGCAGCTGAGGCGTGCGGTATGCCAGCCGCCGCGCGGCTTCGGCTATTCGACTCCGGTATGCAATGCCGCTACCTCTCGCCCCGTTTTGAATCAACCAAATCGCAACAATTCAGATAACGTCCAGGCGTGACACGAGAATTCAAAATATAGCCTCCTAAAGTGCGGCAACGAATGACACAATCCCGGTAAGACGTTTGACACTCCGACGGGGAGGCAATCTCATGCCAGAACTCGTGCCTCTGCAGGGCAGCGAGCGAGCGGAACTGCCAGGCGCCACGCCTGCGGGGGAACTTGACACGAGCTCGCGGATCACGGTGACCGTGATCGTGCGGCGGCGGGCCTCCGTGCCTGCGGAACTGATCACCGGGCCGCACACACTGACCTCAGCGGAACTCGCCGAGCAATACGGATCCGACCCGGCCGACGTGGCGCTGGCCACCGAGGTGCTCGGCCGGTACGGGCTCACCGTGGCGGAGTCGCACCCGTCATCACGCCGGCTCAAGGTGAGCGGCACTATCGCGGAGCTGTCCGCCGCGTTCGGCACGACGCTGACCCAGGTCGCCAGCCCGCATCCCGACGGCAGCGGCGAGGTCGTCCACCGGTACCGGTCCGGGGGGCTGTCTGTGCCCGAGGAACTCGGCGGGATCATCACCGCCGTGCTCGGGCTCGATGACCGGCCGCAGGCCCGGCCGCAGTTCCGCCGGCCGCCGCACCGGGCGGGAGCCCAGAGCATCGCTCCCGAGGCGGCGACGGGCGCAAGCGCCGGGCCGCTCACCGCGCCGCAGGTCGCCAGCTTCTACAACTTCCCGGCCAACACCGACGGCACCGGGCAGAGCATCGCGATCATCGAGCTCGGCGGCGGCTACACGCAAACCGACCTGGATTCGTACTTCAGCGGGCTGGGGCTGGCCACGCCGTCCGTCACCGCCGTCGGCGTGGACGGCGGGTCGAACTCCCCCGGCCAGCAGGCCGACGGCGAGGTCGAACTGGACATCGAGGTCGCGGGCGCGGTCGCACCAGGCGCCGCCCAGCTCGTCTACTTCGCACCGAACACCGACCAGGGCTTCGTGGACGCGATCGCCGAGGCGCTGCACGCGACCCCGGCACCCGTCGTGGTCTCGATCAGCTGGGGCGGCCCAGAAGACTCCTGGTCCGATCAGAGCAGAACCGCGATGGACGCCGCGATCTCGGACGCGGCGGTGCTCGGCGCGACCGTCTGCGTGGCGTCAGGCGACAACGGCAGCAGCGACGACCCGAACACAACCAACGGGGTGCATTGCGACTTCCCGGCGTCCAGCCCGCACGCGCTCGCCTGCGGCGGGACCACGCTGGTGGGCGACGTGCGCACGTCCACGATCACTTCCGAGGTGGTGTGGAACGAGCTCACGAGCAACGAGGGCGCCGGCGGCGGCGGGGTCAGCGACGTGTACGGCGTGCCCGACTGGCAGGCGAACGCCGGCGTTGGCTTTATCTCGGGAACCTCTACGACCGGGCGGGGTGTGCCCGACGTGGCGGGCAACGCCGACCCGGTGACCGGCTATCTGGTGGTAGTCGACGGCGCGGCGCCCGCACCCATCGGTGGCACCAGCGCGGTCGCGCCGCTGTGGGCCGGGCTGATCGCCCGGCTGGCGCAGGCAACGGGCAAGAGGTTCGGCCTGCTGCAGCCGCTGATCTACGCCGGCGCGACGCCGGGTACCGCGGCGCCCGGGTTCAACGACATCGTGCAGGGCAACAACGGCGCCTACACGGCAGGCCCAGGCTGGGACGCGTGCACCGGTCTCGGTTCGCCCGACGGCCAGGCGCTGCTCACCCGGCTGAGCTAGCCAGGATCACCGCGAACGCCCCGGCGAGCATGAACGGGCCGAACGGGATGTGCTGCTTGCTGGTGGCGCGCCCGGACACCAGCAGCGCCATCCCGCAGACGGCGGCGAGCAGGAAGCCGGCGAAGCCGCCAGCGAGGAGGAACTGCCAGCGCGGCCACGCCAGCAGGGTGCCGATGCTCGCCGCGGCCTTGACGTCGCCCATGCCCATCCCGCCCGGGCTGACAAGGAGCAGCAGCAGGTAGAAGCCTGCCAGCGCGACGCCGCCGAGCCCGGCTCTGGCCATGGCGTTCCAGTGTCCGTCGGCGGCGGCGGCGAGCACGAGCAGGACCATGGTGCCGGCGTAGGCGGCGGCGGTGAGCAGGTCGGCAACCGCCGGACGGCGGCGTCGATGAACGCGAGCGGGACAGCGCACAGGGCCAGCCAGCAGGCCGCGGCCAGGACCAGGCCCGGGTGTATCCGCGCGGCAAGCGCGCCGAGCAGCAGCGCCGCGGCGAACTCGACCGCCAGCCGAGGCGGCCCCGGCGCGCCGGCCGGAACGGCGTACCGCATGATGACGGCGCGCTGCACCCGGCCGAGCGCAAGGCCGGCCACCGCCAGGATTGCCACCAAGAGCTGGCTCATCGCGAGGTCTAGGTCTGACTCTGGATTTCCCTGACGACGATGTTGCGTGTCTGCGTTACTGGCGGCGCGTCCGGGAACGTTCCGCCGTCACCGGCGCTTGTGGTCCATTTCACCGTCCAGGTCGCGCTCACCGTTATCGTGTACGGCGTGGCCCCGCTCGGCGCGCCGAACGTGATGCTGCAGGCAGTCGTCGCCCGGCCGGCTGCGGCCGCGCAGGCCTGGCCCGCAGCGCCGGCGCCAGCCGTCTGGTAGGACGTCGCGTTCGAGCTGATCTGCACGTTCTGCAGCGTCGCCTGAACGGTCGCCGACAGATAGATAGCGCCGTTGCCGAACAATACGGTCGCCGTGTCGGTCGGGTTTATGCGGCCGCCGTACACGACCGACACGTAAGTGGGGAGGTTGACCTCGGTGGACACGCGCGGGCTCGTGACAACCCGCAGCGTCGGCAGCCGCAGCGCGGCACGCGCCAGCGCCGCCAGGTTAACGCTGCTGATCTGGCCGTTGGCGCCACCAGTGCCTGGCTTGGCCGGCGGCTCCATGCTGAGGAACCCGTCAGTCAGGTCATCGGAGAAGACCAGGCCCTGCGCGCACGCCCAGCCGGCCGGGCTGTTCAGCCAGTTCGGCACCCACCACACGTCGTCGGCCTCGATCGGGTCCGGACCGGTCCAGGCCGCGGGCCGCTGCTTATTCTGCTCCTGCTTGAATTCCTGGTTGACGTCGTCGAATCCGCCCGTGCCGTGCAACCAGTGCATGAATCCCTGGAAGTGATTGCCGAACCAGAACCAGTAGCTGTCCGCGTCGCTCTGACCGCCCGACGGGTCGCCTTGCTGATATGTCTGGGGCTGGTAGAAGTCCGGCTGGAGCCAGCACTCCGGCGGCGTCCACGATTCGTTGTAGGCGTTGTTCGTGTCACCGGAGAGGCTGATCCGCTCCGCCACGGTCGCCGTATACGTCCCCCCGCCCGACGAGCCGCTGCCGGTCTGCCCGCCGCCGGGCGGCGGATTGTAGACCGGCGGCGGGTTGCCGCCACTGGCTGCCGCCGGCCCAGCGCCGGCCACCACGCCGACCGACAGCACGCTAACCGACAGCACTATCGTGGCGATGGAGGCGATAGATCTACGAACGCTGCTCATACGCACATCCCTGCTGAACCGCCGTCCGAGGCGGGGGTGTTGGCTGTGTGGCTGACAGTCCAGAACCCGGCCGCGGCCTGGCCGGCCGAGGCCTGCTCTTGGTAGTGGTCGTAGGCGGGGCTGAAGATCGTCCCGATCCGCTTCCCGGTCGTCGCGTTCACCCGGTACAGCCCGGAGGCGTCGACGCAAGACTGCACCACCGCGCCGGCGCCGTAGAAGACCTGCGGCACGGAGATGCTGTAGTAGACGATCGTCCCGCTGATCCGGTAGCCGACGGGGACTGCCCCCATCACCCCCTGCACAAATGTCCGCGCGTTGCCGCCGGCATACTGCAGGTACACCTTGCTCGCGCCATGTGAGACGACCGCGTACCACATCGAGTCGACGTAGTTCTCGTAGCCGATCATCGCGGCGCGGCGCGGCCCGCTGGCGGGCAGCGGGGTGTGGAACTCGACCCTAACGCTCGGCGAGAAAGCGAACTTCCGTAGCCCGGACGGGGCGGCGGGCGGGTGCGACGCGCTGGCGGCCGGCGCGCTCGTGGCGGCCGTCTGGCCGCCCGGCGGGGCGAGCACTCCGGTGTCGCCCGCGCTGGTGCTGCTCGCGGCGCTGCTGCACGCGACGGCGGCCAGCGTGATGAAGGCCGCCAGGTAAACCGGGGTGAACCTGATTCGCATACGCTTCCCCATCCATCAGCTAGCTGGCAGATATCCGTTCATGCCGCCGACGACCGCCAGGTGGGCAGCAGTTCGTCGATGAGCGCCTCGGTTTCCGGTGCCATCCGGGGCAGCACCTCGTCAAGCGCGACCCGCACCGAGATCTCGTCGACTACGGACCGCAGCACGTCCTCCTCCGCGGTGGCGGCGGCGCCCCGCAACAGGTCCTGCCAGAGCGTCTCGTCGTCACCGGCGAGCCGCAGCCCGGCACGGGCCGCGGACATCGCGCCGGCCGGATCGCCCGCGGCCAGCCGCAGCGCGGACAGCCGGTGCGCCGCGTCGCCGACAGTGGCCCCGACCTCGTATCCGAACGGATCGGTGCCCAGCCACGTGTACCGGGACGGATCACGCCCGTCTAGCGGCTGGCCGCGGACGAGGCGCAACGCCTGGTCCAGGCAGCCTGCCTCGTCTCCGGCGCCAGCCCGCGCGACAAGCGCGCGGAACACGTGCCAGTCCACCCGGACGCCCGGTCCGAGGTGCAGCCGCCCCGCGGAGTCGGTGACCAGGTTCGGCGTGCCGGCCTCGTCGGTCCCCAGCCAGGAGGTGACGCGGGCCAGCGCGGCGTCCCGTACCTCCGCGCTGACTCCGCGCGGCCAGATCGCGCCGCTCAGCACGGTCGCGTGCACGCCGTCGGGGTGGGCGGCGAGATACGCGACGATCTCCGTCGCCAGCGTCACCCGGGCCGGCTCGACCGGCCCTGGCGCGCTGACCGTCAGCTGCCCGAGCAGCCCGACTTCCACCGGGAAGCGGGCGCCGGGCACCAGGTGCGCCGCGGGCGCGGCGCCCGCCGCAGGGTCGGTGACCGGCGGGTAGTCGCCGGTAGCGGCGAACAGCGAGACGACCGCCTCGTACTGCGGCGGCGGCAGCAGCTGCGCGGACAGCTCCAGGCCAAGCGCCGGAGCCCGCAGCCGCCCGTCCGCGGTGAGGTCCCAGGTCCAGGAGGCACCTGGCACGTCGCCGGCCACGATGAACCCCAGCGCGGTCCGCTGCCTGGTTAGCGCCAGCGCTAGCAGTTGCTGCGCCTGTTCGGGCGTGGGTGGCACGCCCATGATCAGGTAGTGCGGGGCCCAGGCGCCGGGATCGCCGCCGAACGCCCGGCCGGTCAGCACGGAGTCGAGGCCCGACAGCACCATGTCCGCGGCCAGCGACCTCGCGCGCTGCTCAAGCTCGGGGAGAGCCTCTTCAAGTGAGGCAGTCACCCGCACTCGTTCGGGAGAAAGATTCTCAAGTCCCGCACCGAAACCGACGAGCGTGACCCGCATCCGGTCCGACCAGCGGTTAGTCACCAGTTCCACGGCGAGCGCGGCGAGCGCGGCGCGCGCCGTGTCGGCTGGCCCGCGCAGCGCGATCAGCCCGTGCGCGACCTCGAGGTCCACCATGATCCGGCCCGTGTCGTTGGTGCCGAGCGTAATGAGCCCTGGGTACGGAGCGAGTGCGTCACCGGGGTCCAGCGCTGGTGCCTCGGCCGCGTCCAGCCGCCATACCTGGCCGCCGTCCTCCGCCGTCCACGGCGCTGGCGGGTCGGCGTCCGGCGGCGCGACCCACAGCCGGAGCTGGCCTGGTGACAGCAGCGCGGCGAACACGGTGGGCGGGGGTTTGCGGTCCGCCGCGTTCACCCTGGACAGGTGCCGCAGACTGTTGTCGAGCAGCGCGACGGCCGGGTCGTCCGCGCCGAGCCGCAGCGCCTGCTCCGCGACGGCCGCGTAGCCCTCCGGGGCGGCGAGCCGCCGGCCGAACGCGCGCTGCCACAGCAGTTCCCTGCGCCGCCGCCCCAGCCCGCGAGCACCCCGGCGGCGAGCAGGCTGGCGGCCGCGAGTTCGGCAGGCCACACCGGTACAGCTCGGTGCGGGGCTGCCGGGCCCGCGACAGGTTCTGCAGTTCTTTGCTCCGAACGGTGCGGGGCGGCTGCCTCGCCGTCCTGCCGACTGTGCACCGGGCCGTCCGCGTGGCGGTGCGCGGCGCTGTCCGCCGCACCGTGCGCCGCGGCATCATGCCCCCGGCCGGCGTGCTCGGCGACCGTCTCGATGCCCGGCCCATGCGCGTCACGCGGCATCAGCAGCACCCAGCCGGGCCTGATCAGCGAGGCGATCGTGAGCTTCGTGCCATCGGACTGGATCCGGCCCGAGTTGAGCTCGAAGATCTCGCGATAGCGCCGGCCGTCGCCGAGGTGTTTGTGCGCGATTTCCCACAGCGACTCGTGGTAGCGGCCCTCGGGCGGCCTGACCACGTAGAGCTTCTGCTCGGCCGCGACCGCCTGGGGACGGGTATCGGCGTGTGCCACGTCCTTGACGGCCCGGCCGGCCGGCGCGGCCCGCGGCCCGGGCGGCCGCGCCTGGACCGAGACGCTATGTGCCGGGCGGGGTCCGGCGCCCGGGGCGGCCGAGTGCGCCAGCGCGGGCGACAGCGCGGCGGTCGCGCTGAACAGCAGTAGCGCGGCGGTGACCAGCCGATGCGCCAGCGACTGGGTGGGCCCGGCGAGCGGTACCCGGCCCGGCACCCCGACGTTGCGGACGGCGGCCCGGATCTCGGCGAGCACGCACCACACCAGCTGGATCCAGGCGAGCCAGACGATCAGGGAAAGGATCTTCAGGATGGTCGTCAGGTCTAGCCGGCTGGTGAGCACGCTCAGCGACAGCGAGTGCGGGGCCGGCAGGCCCACGAACAGCGCCAGTCCGACCGGGACTCCCACGGTCAGCGCCGCGAGCGAAAGAACGGCGAGCACGCCGAGCAAGACGTCGACGACGGTACGCCGGTGCACCGGCGCGGGCGCGCGCAGGCCCGGAATAGGCGGCGCCATCTAACACACCTCCTGCTGGTTGGCGTTGCCGCACGCGGCGGTAGCGGTCTGGGTCGCGGTCATGGTCGGGGCCGGGAACCCGGGAAACGCCGGCTGTATCGTCACCTGGACGGTCACTGTGGCCGTGCGGGGGTTGGCGTTCCCGCCCTCGCCGCAGTACGTCATCCGCACGGAGGAGTTGCTGAAGTCAGCCGCGTAGTCTCGCACCGCCCGCAGCGCGTACCCGCAGGCGGTGCCCCAGTCGATGGCTACGACGCCGGCGTGCAGTCTGGCCGTCGACAGGTCAGTGACGGCGGCACGGGCCGCCTGCTCGGCGATGTCGGCGGCGCGTTCGCGCGCGTTCAGCACGCTTCCGCCCACGACGAGGAGCGCGACTAGCAGCAGCACGGCGAAGGCGAAGAACGCCGTGAAGACCGCGACCGATCCCCGCTCGCCTGCGCCGCCGCCGCGCTGCGCCAGACGCCTCAGCATTGCGTCCCCCGGCACATGAACGGGTCGAGCGGCGCGACCGCGGTCGCCGTCATCTGGTGCCTCGTGCCGAGGCCGAGCACGGCGAAGACGCCCGTGTTGATATCGCAGGCCACCTGAACGGTGACGTTGTCGCCGAGCTGAGCCGGCTGGTCGATGGCGGGGAACCCAGTTACCCTGACGGCGAGGTTGCCCCCGGCGCAAAAGCTTGACAGATCCCCGGCGGCGGCCTGCTGCGCGAGCGACGTAGCGCCGAGCGCTCCGTTGCCCGGGTATCTAGCCAGCGAGGCGGCGCGGGCGGCGTCCCTGGCCGCGCCGTCGACCGCGCCTTGCGACTCCACAAGGCGCCCGCCGAGGGCCACGATGAGCAGCAGCAGCACCAGCGCGGGAATCACGACGACAAGCTCGACCGACATCGAGCCTCGCTCCCGGTCCGCCGTTCGAGGCAGCGGCAACCCGCAGCGCGGCGCGGCGTTTCCCCGCGGCGTCATCCGCACGCTCCGCCATCGGCGGCCGGGTGGAAGCACTCGGCCGGGCCGGTCACGGTCTCGGTGATCGTCCACGTGGCGTGGAACCAGCCGAACACGCTGTAGCCAAGCGGACCGGACACGGTGACCCCCACGACCGGCGTGCCGTTTTGGTCGTCCGTCACCGTCGTCGCCGTGAGGCTGCCGAGCAGGTGGGTGTTCAGCGAGCGGTAGTAGTTCGTCGCGGCGTCGGTGGCGTCGCGGCGCCAGGTCTGCGGGTCGGCCCAGTACTCTTCCCTGGCCGCGCGGGCACCGGCCTGCGCCGCCGCGAGCGCGATCTGGCGCGCGTTGAACCACAGGCCGAACTGGATGATCAGCATGATCACCCCGAGAAACGCGGGCGCGAGCACGGCGAGTTCGATCGCGCTGGCCCCGCGGTCCGACCGGAGCTCAGGGACCCGGGTTGTTCTGGATTTGGTTGCTCTCGTTCGTGACGAATGTTCTGATCGCGAAGATGATGATCCCGGCGACAATGAGGAGCGCCGCGGTGATGAAGGCGAGCTCGACCGCGGAGGCACCGCGATCGCCGTCGCGGAGCGCGGCCCGCAGCCGGGCCGTGTGCGCGCCGAGCGATGCTCTTGCGAACGTGAAGTAGCTCCGGTAATCCATTGTTGCCTCTCTTCCATCAATTTCTTGGAGCGCCTCTTCGTTTTCACCGCTAGACCCCGATCAGGGCGGGGACAACGGGATAGGCCAGGAACACCAGGAACCCCATGACGAGCAGCATCTGGGCGACCAGCATCGACTGTGACCGCTCCCCCGCCTCGCCCTCGGCGTCGGTGAGCTGGCGCCGCCGCAGGCTCGCGGCGCGGGCGGTCAGCGACTCGCGCACCTTCGCGCCGTCGTCCGCCACCAGGCTCAGCGACGCGGCGAGGTCGCGCAGTTCGTCCACCCTGACCTCGTCGGCGAGCCCGGCGAGCGCTTGCCAGGGCGTCTGCCCGGTGATCCGCGCGTTCGCGAGGGCATCCCTGATGCGCGCCATCGACCAGCCGACGCCCATCTCGCTGGCCGACATCAGCGCCTCGGGTACGCCGCGCCCGCCGGCCAGGTTCATGCTGACCAGGTCAAGGAACGCCCCGACCGCGTGCCTGAAGTCCTTCCGCCGCTGCTCGGCCTTCTGCTTCACCTCAAGGTCGGGGAGCAGGAAGAACATCACGCCAAGCAGCAGCCCGAGCCAGACGGGGAGCGCGAACGGCAAGTGCAGGCCGGCCGCGCCGCCCGCCACGAGCAGCAGCGGGCCAAGCAGGAGGCCGAACAGCCCGAGCAAAACCTTCGAGGCCAGGAAGTTTTCCAGGGTCGTGTCGGCGAGCGCCAGGGTTGCCCGCAGCGAGGGGAACTCCCAGCCCTGCTCGGCGCAGAACGCCGCGACCGCGCGGCCGAACCGGCGGTGCACCGCGTTGCCGGCGCCGGAGATGCTGCCGGCGTACCGGGGCAGGAGTTCGGCGGACCGCTGCGCGTCGAATGCGGCAAGTCGCTTGGATAGCCTGACCCTTCGCGGGATGAGCGCGAAGACCAGCAGGAACAGTCCCGCGCCAGCGACGGCCCCGGCCAGCAGGGCACCCGGGTTCATCGCGCACCTCGCCAGCCTGTTTCCCCGGCCGGCCCTGGCTGCCCCGCGAGGAGCCGCTCCGGCGGGCTGAAGTTGGCGAGCTTGCGCAGCCAGACGAACCCCGCCGCGTATAGGGCGCCGACGATAACCAGCACGAGCTGACCGAGCGGGCTGTCGTAGACGTGCACGTAACCGTGGTTGAAGATCGCCAGCCCTAGTGCGAGCCCGACTGAGATGGCCACCACGATCTGCACCGACCTACGGGTCGAGCGGCGCTGCGCGGACACTTTGCGGCGCATGTCCAGCTCCTCGCGGACCGACTCGGACAAGGCTCCGAGCAGGTCGCGAAGGCCAGGGCCGCGCAGCCGGGCGTTGATGATGAGCGCGGCGATGATCAGGTCGGCGCTCGGGTCGTTGAGCTCGTCAGCAAACCGGCGCAGTGCCTCCGGCATCGGCACCCTGGTGTGCAGACGGTCCACCAGGTTCTCCAACGGCCCGCGGATGACCGGCGCGGCGACCCGCAGCGAGGCGGGGATGGCCTGCTCGAGTCCGACCGCCCCGGCGATCGTGTCTCGCAGCGACTCGGTCCAGACCGCGAGCCCTTCGAGCCGGTTCGCGGCGCGCCGCTCGGCGACCGCGCCGCCTAGTGAGCGCCAGCCGAGCGCGAGCAGCGCGACACCGACGCCGGCCACGACCCACCTGGTCGCCGCGAGCGCGATCGCGCCGAGGATCAGGGCGACCGCGCCGCGCCAGCCCATCACGTCCCGCAGCAACCGTTCGAGCCTGTCCGGTCCCGCGTGCGGCCTGACGGGGACGCCGCGGATCGCGACAGCCAGCAGCAGCAGCCCGGCTCCGGCAAGCCCGCCACCAAAGACCGCGAACAGCGCCGTCGTCGTGAACTCGTTCATCACCACGCTCCACGGCCGGGGATGTATCCGCAGTCCGCGAGCTGGGCGGCGCAGGCCGCGGGCGCGCGCGGCACCGCCCTGCCGTCCGGTCCTGCCGCGAAGACCTCGCTGGACAGCACGCGTCCGTCAACCCCGGTCACCTCCCGGACGCTGCTGACGAAGCGGCGCAGCCGTCCACCGCGGGCGTACTCGTTCACCTTCTCTATGAAGATCACGAAGTCGATGGCGCCGGCGATCAGCATGTGAGTCGCCTCGATCGGCAGCCGCTCTACCGCCTGGATCGCGTACGTGGAGATCCGGTTGAATACCTCGATCGCGGAGTTGGCATGGATCGTGGACAGCGAGCCGTCGTTGCCCTGGCTCATCGCGTTGAGCATCGTGATGATCTCCTCGCCAAGCACCTCGCCGACGATGACCCGGCTCGGGTTCATCCGCAGCGAGCGGCGGACTAGTTCGGCCATAGGGATGGCCCCCAGGCCCTCGCTGTTCGGCAGCCGCTCCTCAAGCGCTACGACATTGGGGTGCAGCTCGGGAAAGTGATCGAGGCCGAGCTCGAGCGCCCGCTCGACGGTGACCAGCCGTTCTTCCGCGGGGATCTGGTTGGCCAGCGCACGCAGCAGCGTTGTCTTCCCCGCGTTCGTGGCCCCGGCGATCATGATGTTCTTCCTGGCGATGATGGCGGCCGCGAGGAAGCTGCCAAGCTCCGGGCCCATGGTCCCGTTGCCGACCAGGTCAGCGAGGAATACCTTCCCCATCCGGGCGCGGCGGATGGAGATCGCCGGGCGCAGCGTGACGTCCATGACGGCCGACAGCCGGGAGCCGTCCGGCAGCCGCAGGTCGAGCTGCGGGTTGGCGGTGTCGAACGGGCGGCTGGACAGGCCCGAGTACGCGGCGAGCGTCTGGATCAGCTCGATCAGCTCCTCGTCGCTGTCGGCTATCGGGTCCGCCATGACCTCGCGACCGTCGGCGTAGCCGAGGAACACGCGGTCGCAGCCATTGATGTCGATGTTCTCGATCTGCTGGTCTTCCAGCAGCGGCTGCAGCCTGCCGACGCCGAACAGCGCGGCGTGCACCGCCTCGGCGAGGTCCGCCTCGAGCTGTGCGGTGAGCGGCGGGCGGCCCGCCATGATCTCGGCCCTCGCGTGGTTTTCCAGCGCCTGCGTAATCAGCGCCCTGGCGAACTGCCGCTCGTCCTCACCGGACATCGGCAGCGCGCCGCCGGCGGCGTCGAGCCGCCGCTGCTCGGCGAGCCGGTCGCCCACCTCACCGCGAAGCCGCTTGACAAGCGCGTGGTCCACCGGCCGTCACCTGCCCCCGAGCCCGTCCGGCTGAATGGCCGCGCTCGCCCGCGGGTGAAACATTGGTCCAGGGGGGGCCGGGAAGACGGGATGAGTCCCCCCAGTCCGGGGGATCCCGGGGGGGTCGTCCCCGCGTGCGAGCACAGCCTCGCGCCCAGGGGGGACGTCAGTCCGGACCGACATAACAAGCTGCCCGGCCACTTCTCTGGCCGTCCTTATCAGCAGCGTCCTGTCCAGCTTGCCGGCCCACGTGCCGGTGAGCAGCCTGGCGCCCTTCGGGTCGCGGGCCAGCCCGGCGGTCCGCCGCACCGGCGCGCCGGCTTGCGCGAGAGCGTGCGCCACCTCGGCTTCCGCGGTCTTCAGCTGCGCCGGGTCGGCGACCACTAGTACGTCGATAGCGACGTCGCGGCGTCCGCGCCTGTCCATCGCCGCCGCGAGCGCGAGCGCCCGGTCGCGCAGCCTGATGACGTCCCCCAGGTCCGGCCGGGTGACAAGCAGCACCGTGTCCGCCTCGGCGAGCAGGTCGTACGCGGGCCCGTCGGCGCCGATCCTGCCGCAGTCCGCGATGACGTCGGCCTGCGGCAGCGCGGCGAGCATGGTGCCCAGCGGCCGCCACAGCCCGCTCAGCCCGGCGCCCTGCTCGGCGTTGGTCACGCCGACGAGCACGTCCAGACCGCCGTGAACCTTCTGGGCATGCTGCCAGATCTGCTGCTGCTGGTAATCGCGACGGCCCGCGACGGCAAGGCTGAGCAGGCCGCGGCGCGGGTCGAGCTGCTGCGCTTCTGGCGTGGGAAACCGGAACATCAGGTCCCCGCCGGCCGGGTCGCACTCGGCCAGCAGGACCGCGTTCGGCCAGACCGACGCCAGCGCGAGCGCCGCCGTGGTGACGCCCGGCGCCCCCTTGTCCGCGGCGATCGTGATCAGCGCCATCGATCAGCTGCCTCCGCTGCCCGGCGTGATCGCGATCGCGGCGGTCCCGTTGGCGGTGTTGCACACGACCGGACCGACTGCCTCCGGGTCCATCGCGATGACGACGTCGGTCGTGCCGGTGCCAACCGAGCTTGGCGCGGTGCTGATCACTGTCGCGCCCGCCGCCAGCGTGCTGCCCGGTTTGCCGGGACACCCGCCGGTGCTGGTGTCCTGGGTGGAGTAGATGCTGATCTTGTCCCCGGCCTGCAGGTCGGCGGGCAGCTGCCCGTCCTTCAGGGCCAGCCCTACTTCGGCGTCGCCGTTCGGCAGAGCGTTCGTCTTGGCGAGCATCCCGTTGTTGAGCAGGGTTCCCTTGGGGATCGCCATGGTCGCGAAGTACTGCGGAACCTGGCTCGCGTACTGCCAGGAGACATAGTTCACGCCGCCGTCCTTGGCGATCTCCACCTCGTGGATCGCGCTCGCCGGGATCTGCTGACCTTGCGCGACCGCCTGCGTGATCTCGATCGCGCCAACGCGCTGGCCGGACCTGACCACAAGCAAGCCCGCCGCGAGCGCGCCGCCGACGATGAGCAGCACGGCGAGGACGGCCAGCGCGGGCTTGCGCTCGCGCGGCGCGCTAGGCAGGCGACGACCCGCGGGGGACGTCGGACCGGCCAATGATGCCTGCTGATCGACCCCGCGCGGCAACGTCCCTCGATCGCTCGCCATCGAATAACTCCCTGCTCAACGGCACAAATAGACGATCATTAATGACATTAGAAGCGCATGGGATTGCGCGAATAGGCGATCAGCAGGCACTACATTATCGGGTCGCGATCTGATCGCGGGCGACTTTGTTGGAAAAGCCTAGGGTCGAACATAACGGGGATAAACCGTACATAGGCCCTGCGTGTGTGAATTGGTTCTTAAACGGGACATCTGTCGGGCTTCTTGTGCGGAATCAGTTGCGGCGTCGCGTCCGTGCTGCGATCCTGCCCATCGGGAATGCCCGCCCGCGATCAGCAGCGCACAAATGTCAGCCAACCGAGAATGGAGACCCGGCGGTGGCAAACCTCAATGTGACGTATGCGGAAATGCAGACCGCGGCCAACCAGCTGCGCACCGGCGAGCAGCAGATTCAGGCCGACCTGGCAAAGCTGAAGAAGCTGATCGATAACCTCGTCGCCAGCGGTTATGTGACCGACGCCTCGAGCAAGCAGTTCGAGGCCTCGTACACGCAGTTCAGCACTGGCGCCTCCAAGATGATCGAGGGGCTGAACGGGATGGGCCAGTACCTCGACGCGGCCGCCAAGGCCTTCCACGAGACGGACACGCAGCTGGCCTCTGCACTCAACAAGTAGCCGTCGTCATGCGGCTGGCGATCACGGTCGTGTCGCCGGCGGCACGGCAGACGGTGGACGTGTTGCTCGACGCCGACCCGGCGACCCCGGTCGCCGAGGTCGGCGCTCGGCTCGAAAGCTTCGTGCACGCAGCGGCGCTCGGCGCGGACGGTGCGCGGGTCGTGCGGTTTCCCGGGCCGCGGGCACAGGGATCGCTGGCGGTCGCCGAGCCCGTCGGCTATCCGTCGTCCATCGCGCTGTACGTCGATCGCCGGCAGGTGCCGCCGGAGACGGCGCTCTCCGACTCCGCCATCATGGACGGGGCGGTACTCAGCCTCGGCGGCCCTGAGGGCTGCCTGTTCCCCGAGCCGACGGGGCTGGTCGAGGTCCGGGTGACCGGCGGTCCTGACGCCGGCGCGGTGCACCGGCTGAGCCCTGGCGAGGCAGTCATCGGCAACGGCCAGCGGGCGGCTATCGCGGTGCGCGACCCCGCGCTCCCGGAGTTCGCGCTGCGCGTGGCCGTGGATAGCCGCGGTCGCTGCCACGTGGCACCCTACGACGGGGTGCGGGCAACTCTCGACCGCGAGCCGCTGCAGGCGGCCGCCCAATGGCAGCCCGGCCAGCAGATCGCTGTCGGCGGCTCGCTGCTCGGCCTGGCGCCATACGAGCCGCCGGACGCGGCGCTGCACCGGTCGCAGGACGGCGGCGGCATCGACTTCAACCGGCCGCCGCGGCTGCTGCCGCCGCACCGGATGACCAAGTTCCAGCTGCCCGTCCCGCCGGCTCAGCACGAACGCCGCCCGCTGCCGCTGCTGATGGCCGTCATCCCCGTCGTCATGGGCGTCTCGATGGCAGTGTTCATGCACGCGCCCTACATGCTTGCCATGTCCGCGCTCAGTCCGGCCATGCTGATCGGCAACCACATGACCGAGCGCAAGCAGGGCCGCAAGTCCCACGCACAGCGCATGGCCGAGTACCGCGAGCACAAGGCGCGGATCGAGCGGGACGCCCAGGACGCGCTTGACGCCGAGCGGGTCGCGCGGCGCGACGAGTGTCCCGATCCGGCGGCTATCTTGTCTATCGCCTCCGGCCCGCGGCGCCGGCTCTGGGAGCGGCGCCGGACGGACCCCGACTACCTGCTGCTGAGGGCCGGCACCGCCGACCTGCCGTCGGCGGTCGAGCTGACCGACCCCGAGCGCGACGAGCACCGCAGGCAGGTGTTCTGGACGGTGCCAGACGCGCCGGTGACGATCCCGCTCGCCGAGCGCGGCGTGCTCGGTGTCGCGGGCCCCGGCGAAACCCCGCGCGCCGTCGGCCGCTGGCTGGTGACCCAGGCGGCCACCCTGCACAGCCCCAACGACCTCCGGCTCTACGTGCTTACCGACTCCTCAGGCCGGGCCAGCTGGGATTGGATCAGGTGGCTGCCGCATGCCCGGCCCGATCAGGAGCAGGGTTGTGTGGCGCTGATCGGCAACGACGCCGAGTCCGTGGCCACCAGGATCGCCGAACTGCTCGCGGTGGTCAGCGCCCGGCAGCAGGCGCTACGCGAGTCAGCTCAGCAGGAAGGCAGGTTCGCCACCGACGTCGTCGTGGTCTTTGACGGCTCGCGCAAGCTGCGCTCGCTGCCAGGCGTCATCCAGATACTGCGCGACGGACCGCAGACCGGCGTCTACGCGATCTGCCTGGACGCCGACGAGCGGCTGCTGCCCGCCGAGTGCCAGGCGGTCATCGCCGCAGGAGCGGACGGCCTGCGCGTGCAGCAGATGATGGCCGCCACCATCGAGGAGGTTCGCCCGGATCAGGTAAGCCCTGGCTGGTGCGCCCGCCTCGCCCGGTCCATGGCGCCGGTCAGGGACGTCAGCGACGACGACGACGCGGCCGGGCTGCCGGATTCGAGCAGGCTGCTCGACGTGCTGAAGCTGGAGCCGCCCACGGCCGAGGCGATCGCCGCACGCTGGAGTGTCGGCGGCCGGTCCACGGTGGCGCTGGTCGGCGAGTCCTACGACGGGCCGTTCGGCATCGACATCCGCAAGGACGGGCCGCACGGGCTCGTCGCGGGAACCACGGGTTCCGGCAAGTCCGAGCTGCTGCAGACGATCGTCGCCTCGCTGGCGGTCGCCAACCGGCCGGACGAGATGACTTTCGTGCTCGTCGACTACAAGGGCGGCAGCGCGTTCGCCGACTGCATGCGGCTGCCGCACACCGTGGGCATGGTCACCGACCTGGACCCTCATCTCGTAGAACGAGCGCTCGTCTCGCTGTCCGCCGAGCTGACCAGGCGCGAGCACGTGCTTGCCGCGGCCGGCGCCAAGGACATCGAGGACTACCAGCGGCTGCTCGACCGGTCCCCTGATCGACTCGAGCCGATGCCGCGGCTCCTGATCGTGATCGATGAGTTCGCCTCTATGGTGCGGGATCTGCCGGATTTCGTGACCGGGCTGGTGAACATCGCCCAGCGCGGCCGTTCGCTCGGCATCCACCTCATCCTGGCAACGCAGCGACCCTCCGGGGTGGTGTCCGGCGACATCCGAGCCAACACCAACCTGCGGATAGCGCTGCGGGTCACCGACCCGGCCGAGAGCTCCGACGTGATCGACGCACCGGACGCCGCGCAGATCTCGAAGTCCACCCCTGGGCGGGCGTACGTGCGGCTCGGGCACGCCTCGCTGATCCCGTTCCAGACCGGCCGGGTCGGCGGTCTACGTTCCGGAGCGCCCGCCGGGACCGTCACGGTCGCGCCCTGGGTTGCACCGGTCGGGTGGGCGGACCTGGGCAAGCCTGAGCCGGTGAGGCCCGCGGCCAGCCAGCGCGAGCACGAGGAGATCACCGACCTCAAGGTTCTCGTGGAACAGATCCAGCGGGGGGTGCGGCGGCTTGGCATCGCGGCGCAGCACAGCCCGTGGCTGCCCGCGCTGCCGCGGACACTGCCGCTCGCCGATGCCACGCCGGCCACCGCCGAGAGCAACGGGGGGGCAGAGAGCCGGCCCGCTCCGTTCGGGATAGAAGATCTTCCAGAGCGCCAGCTGCAGCGGCCCGCACTCCTTGCACTGGAAACCTTCAGCCACCTGATGGCGGCCGGGGCGCCGCGGTCCGGGCGGTCGCAGCTACTGCGCACCGTCGCGGGGTCGCTGGCGCTCGTGCATAGCTGCGCCGACGTGCACATGTACGGGATCGACTGCGGCAACGGCGCGCTGCTGCCGCTGGCGGACCTGCCGCACTGCGGCGCCGTGGTGGGCCGCGCGCAAACGGAGCGGGCGGCACGGCTGCTCGGGCGGCTCGGCGGGGAGCTGACCCGGCGGCAGGAACTGCTCGCAGCGGGCGGGTTCGGCGACATCGGCGAGCAGCGCGCGCTGGCCCCGCCCGGACAGCGGCTGCCGCACATCGTCGTGTTCCTGGACCGGTGGGAGGGATTCACGAGCACGCTTGGCGAGCTCGACGGCGGCACCCTGACCGAGGCGATCACGCGGATCCTGGGCGAAGGCGCCAGCGCCGGCGTGCACCTGGTGATGACCGGTGACCGGTCGCTCGTGGCGGGCCGGATCGCCGCGCTGTGCGAGGAGAAGCTCGCGTTCCGGCTGGCCGAGAAGGACGACTACGCGATGGTCGGGTTGCGACCGCGGGACATGCCCGACGAGATACCGCCCGGGCGGGCCTTCCGCGCGGGCTCGGGGACCGAAGTGCAAGTGGCGCTGCTCGACCTGGACGCGTCCGGGCAGGGGCAGGCCGCGGCCCTGCGGACCATCGCCTCGTCGTGCGCGGCGCGGGACGCCGCGGTGCCCGACGCGCTGCGGCCGTTCCGCGTCGATGTGCTGCCTAGCCGGATCTCGTTCGAACAGGCATGGGAGCTGCGCCCGGCGTCGGCAGGGCCGCTGTGGGGGCTTGTCGGCGTGGGCGGCGATACGCTGACCGCGCTGGGACCCGACCTGTCCTCGGGCGTCCCGTGCTTTGTCGTGGCCGGGCCGGCGAAGTCGGGACGGTCGACGATCCTGGCGTCGCTGGCGCGGTCCTTCCTCGCCGCGGGGACGCGGCTGATCATCGCGGCGCCGCGGCCGTCGCCGCTGCGCTCACTGGGTTCCGCGCCTGGGGTGGTGCGCCTGTTCGAGGACACCGAGCTAGGCGAGGAGGAGTTCGCCGCGGCGCTCGCGGCGATGAGCGGCGGCGGCGTCGTAATGATCGACGACGCGGAGATCTTGCGGGACTGCGAGGCGTCCGGCGAACTGAGCCGGATCATCACCTTCGGCGCCGACTCCGGGCGGGCGCTAGTGTTCGGCGGCGACGCGGAGAGCATCTGCGTGGGCTTCGGCGGGTGGCAGGTCGACGCCAAGCGAGCGCGGCGCGGCTGCCTGACGGCACCCGCCACGCTGCCGGAGGGCGACCTGGTTGGAGCGCGGCTCAACCGTGGCCTTACCGGGCAGCCGGTGCGGCCCGGACGCTGCCTGCTGCACTTGGGAGACGGCAACCTGGTGACCGTCACCGTCCCGGCGGAGTAACGCCGATCAGCTGTCGGTGCGGCGCTGCTGCTTCGCCGTCTCCTCGGCGACGATCCTGTCGACGTCCCTGCTGCCCGCCCTGATGCCCGAGAACATGAGGAATGCCCAGGCCGCGGCGCAGAGCACAAGCAAGACGAGGAAGACGATGCCAAGGGCCATGATGTGGGCAGCAAAGCCGACGATCGTAAGGACAGCGCATATGACCGTGGCAATCTGCAGCCGGATCCCAGCTCTAAGACGCTTATTCGATTTTTCAAACGGTTTTCCCGACATAATTCACTCTATTTTGAATCGCTGTGTCGCGACTAGTGTCGCTAGGTTACGGTAACTACGCTGATCCGCCTGGCCAGCTCGTCGATATCGGCGATCGCCGCCTGCAGGCGGCCCAAGTCGGGTGTGGCGGTGAATAGCCGCAGGTCCGTCTGGTATTCCTCGGACCGCCACGCGTAAGCCAGCCCGCCGTAGATTTCCGGAGTCTCGTCGTCCGCCGGAGCCGGGACACCGGGATCGTCGGTGAAGTGACGCAGGACTCGCAGGCCGCTGCCGAGCCGGTCTGTGCTGAACTCCTCGACGATGGGCGGCCTGATCGTGGACAGGTCGTCGGCCCCCGCGAGGCTCCTCAACCGCGCCGTCCGCTCGCCCGAGGCAGCGAGGATCGCGAGGTAGACCGGCAGCGGGTTCAGCCGCGGGTCCGGCAGGTGGATGAACGCCAGCTGGCACGGCAGCTGCCCGAAAGTGTTCTCCCTGATGTAGGCGAGCTGTGTTTCCAGCCGCCTGAGCTCGTTCTCCCCGTGCGGCATGCTGGACATCGACCACCAGGCCGCGGAAAAATCCCGGGCCCAGCGGTCCGTGTCGTATCCCTCCGGCATGGCCGCCAGGCACGGGATCCACAGCTGCCGCGGGTAGTCGACCGTTGCCCAGCCTTTCTCGCTGGTCAGGTCGGCGAAGCTGGCCGGATCGGTCACGCGGGCACTTCCGTCTCCGTCGCCGTGCCCGCACTGTACGACCAGCGGAACGTAGACATGATCGCGTCGAACAGCTGGACCAGGGCCAGAGCCAGCTCGTCGGCGGGATCGCCCCCGCCCAGCGTGCTGAAGGCGGCGATCAGCCAGCGGTGCTTGCTGCCCGGCATCGGGATCATGTAATCGACGCGCCGGCTGCCCGCGTCCACCTCGGCGGCCGGCTCCGCCGGGGCGGTGTGCTCCCGCCGGACGGCGGCCGCGCCATCGACCGTCACCGGGCCGCTCTGCGCGTCCTGTGCGGCCAGGTAGGTGACGACCGCAACGGGATCGGCGTCCGTGCCAGGTACGCCGATGACGCCCTCAGAGACGATGAACGAGGCGCTCACCGCAAGCCCGTGCATCGGCGTGACGGGCAGGTACAGATCCACGCCGCCCTGCTTGCGGGCCGCGGTCACCATCGAGCGCAACCTTCCCTCAAGCTCTGCCCGGTAGGGCGGGATCCGGTCCCTGGGCACGTTGCGGGGCACGGCCTTGAGCGCCTCGTCGACCGCTGTTCTGATGGCCTTGGCCGAGCCGTGCCGCACCGGGACACGGCACCACCCCGGCGGCAGCACGACCGTATAACCAGTCACGGAGCGGGCCTGCGGCGTCACAAGCTGCTCAGTGCCCACCGGAACCCCTGGAGCGGAATACCGATCACCGGCGTGGCGACGTTGACCAGGGCGCCGACTTGCCCCGCGGACAGGCCGCCCTCCGTGGTGAGCGGCTCCTCGACGTATTTCTCGTACAGGTCGCTCAAACCAGGGATTGCGAGGCTCCCTTCCGGTGTCCCGTCGACGCCGTATAGCGTGACCCCGCCGGCCGCGATGGAACCCACACCGACGACGTTGTTGACGATGAAGTTCGCGCGTAGCGCCGTCTCAAGACTGGTTGCCTGGTCGGCGATGACCGAGATCGCCGGACTGTCGCTGAACTTCTCGCCTAGCCCCGCGACCGTCTTCATCATGTTGACGACTTCCCGGTCGCCAGCATCAAAGAGACGCTCAAGGAAGGTGGTCCTGGCTTCGTTCTCCACGACTGGCACGGCCTTCTCGAGGAACTTGGCCAGCACCCGCTGCTTGGCGGCGTTCCCGGCCACGTCGGCGAAGTCGTCTAGCATCTCGGCGACCTTCGCCGACTCCATGGTCTTGGCGAGCGCGACCATCCCGTCCACCGTCTTGCCGAGCAGCCTGGTCAGCCCGGTGCCAACACCGAAGGTGATGAGCGCGATCGCGTCCACGATGACGTCCGCCCATGATCCGTTGCCGGTGGCGGCGAGCATCGTCCGGCCGACCAGCGCGACCGCGGTGAGGGCCAAGCCGAGCAGCACGATCCAGCCAACACCGCTGAAGATCAGCGCGAGCACCGCCAGGATGGTGGCGGCGATCTCCAGCGCCTCGCAGATGTCCTTGATCAGCCCCGCGTACTGGCTGACCCAGTCCTTGAAGCTGTCCCACCAGGAGTCCTTGACGCCGTCGTCGCATGCCGACCTGATCAGTCCGGCGTAATGGCTGGCCTGGGTGTCGCGCAGGCTGGTAGCCCGGTTCAGCAGTGCCTTCGCGTCGTCGAGTTGCTGCTGCGCCCGGTTCACGGCGTTGTGGTAGTCCTGCACCGCCTGCTTCTGCTGGGCGGTCAGGTTGGGGCCAGACGGCAGTACTACCTGCTGGTTCAGCTGGGCGTACGGTGCCTCCGCCTGATCGAGCGCCTGGACCGACATCGCCTGCGCCTGCTCGAGTTCGGGGATCCAGCCATCGAGCGCCGAGGCGACCTTCTGGTACCGGCCCACCACCTTGTCGAGCTGAGTAGCCAGATCGCCCGCCGCCGAGCGGATCTTGTCCGCGTGCTGGCCCACCTCGTCATCGGAGTGCGCGATCTGTTGCAGCATCGCGACCTGGCTCGTTATCTCGCCGGCCACCGACGCCAGGTGCTGTGCCTCCGCGCTGATCTGTTCCGGATCACCGGGGACGGGGTCGCTGTCGAGCCCGAGCGGCCTCCACTGCGAGCCAGCCGGTCGTCCCATCTGGCCTCTCCCTGCTGTTCCGGCTACTTCTGCGTCAGGCTTGCCTTTAGCTGGTTGTCCGCATCCTGGAACTGCTTCTTGGTCTCACTGACCATCTGGCCGAGGCTTTGCATGGAACTGATCAGCTTCTTGCGGTGGTAATCCCAATTGCCGGCAAAGCTACCCATGGCGCCCGCGATGTCACCGGACCCCATGGCCCCGTTGTAGTCGCTGGTCTGCGCTTTGATGTTCTGGAACTGCGAGATGAGGTCGCTCAGATTGCGTTCGGTGGAGTCAAGAAGCTGATAGTCAACCTTCAGGTCGGCCATATGCTGCCCGTTTCCTTGTCGCGGTTTGTCGCGGTGCTGACCGGCAAAACACGGAGCTCAGGTATACCTACCGTTGTCTCGGCGCAGCTGTCAACCTGAATCGAACAATCTGAAACAGCCGTTTGCCAGCGCGCCGATTGCGCAGTCGGCAGACGGCGCAATCGGCGAGAGAGCTGGCGCAGCGGCGCCCTTTTAGAGAACGTCGTGGCCGGGGTGCGGGTCCTGCGGGACGACGCTTGCCGGCTGGGCCGGGATGGTGCCGAGGCGGCCCGCCTGGTAGTCCTCGAAGGCCTGCATGAGTTCGGCGCGCGTGTTCATCACGAACGGGCCGTACGCGGCGACCGGCTCGCGGATAGGCTCGCCGCCGAGCAGCAGGATGTCCAGCGATGGGCTGGCGCCGTCCATTTTCTTGTCCGCGGCGAACGTGATCGACTCGCCGGGACCAAACACGGCAAGCTGCCCGGTCTTCACCGGACGGTGCTCGGCGCCGACCGAGCCCGCGCCCGCAAGCACGTAGCCGAGCGCGTTGAAGTCCTTGCGCCAGGGGATCCGCACCTGAGCGCCTGGCGCGACCGTGGCGTGCACCAGCGCGATCGGGGTGTGCGTGACACCGGGGCCGGCGTGCCCGTCGATCTCGCCGGCGATAACCCGCAGCAGCGCGCCGCCGTCCGCCGAAGTCAGCAGCGCGACCTGGCCCGCCCGGATGTCCTGGTAACGCGGCTGCGTCATCTTCAGCCTGGCGGGCAGGTTGACCCAGAGCTGGAAGCCGTGGAAGAGGCCGCCGCTGGCTACCAGGTCCTCGGGCGGCTCCTCGATGTGCAAGATGCCGCCGCCCGCGGTCATCCACTGTGTGTCGCCGTTGGTGATCAGGCCGCCGCCGCCGTTGGAGTCCTGGTGCCTGAAGACGCCGTCGATCATGTAGGTGACGGTTTCGAAGCCGCGGTGCGGATGGTCCGGAAAGCCCGCGACATAGTCGGAAGCGTCGTCGGAGCGGAATTCGTCGAGCAGCAAGAATGG
>Ga0126381_100000276_pt1 | contig 57044 bp, 48 predicted proteins | sample PanSoiMetPlot_28_FD_96465 | JGI IMG/M metagenome (GOLD analysis project Ga0126381, IMG submission 96465) | Tropical forest soil microbial communities from Panama - MetaG Plot_28 | ecosystem: Environmental > Terrestrial > Soil > Tropical forest > Bulk soil | place: Panama | collected 2016-02-17 | reverse complement strand
TGCTCGACGAAAATCCCGATCCGAGCGACGAACAGATCGTTGCCCACATGGACGGGAATCTCTGCCGTTGCACCGGCTACCTGCCGATCGTGAACGCCATCCGAAGCGCGGCGCGGCAGATGCGGAGCGACGCGTGAAACGCCCCGGCGAGTTCCAGGTCGTCAACCATTCGGTGCCGCGCGAAGACGGCAGAGCCAAGGTCACCGGCCGCGCGAAATACACGAGCGATCTGGAACTGGAAGGCATGGCGTGGGCGAAAGTGCTGCGCAGTCCGTTCGCGCACGCGCGCATCGTCTCGATCGACGTAGAGCAAGGACGCCGCCGGCCGGGAGTGCTCGACGCGATCGCCGGAGCCGATCTCGACTCCTTAAAACCCTACTACGGCCATGCCGTGAAGGATCATCCGGTGCTGGCGATCGGCAAGGTGCGGTTCATTGGCGAACCCGTCGCCGTGGTGGTCGCCGAAGATGAAGCCGCCGCCGAAGAAGCGTTGGACTTCATTGAAGTCGAATACGATGAGATCCCTGCCGTAATGGACTGCGACGCCGCGCTCGCCGATGGCGCGCCGCTCATCCACGAGGCAAACTATCGCGAAGGAGCATTCCGCGGGTTCCAAGACGGCCGGCAGGCTTCGGGCAATGTTTGCCAATACGTCAAGGTCGAGTGGGGCGACGTGGCGCAGGCATTCGCGGCCGCCGCGCACGCGATCGAGGGCGAGTACCGCTTCCCGATGGCCTACGCGTATGCCATGGAGCCGTACGTGGCCATTGCCGATTACCGCGGCGACTCGCTCACCGTCTACTCTTCGGCCCAGCATCCGTTCATGGTGCGCCACGACCTCGCCGGGATCTTCGGCCTGCCGCTGAACGCCGTGCGCATGATCGTTCCGTTCGTGGGCGGCGGCTACGGGAGTAAGTCGTACACGAAAGTGGAGCCGATTCCCGCCGTCTGCTCGTGGCGCGTAGGCCGGCCTGTAAAGTTGCAGTTGAGCGTGGAGGAAGCGTTCCTGACTACGCGGGGCGACGATGCCCGGGTCCGCATCCGCACCGCGTGCGACGCGGACGGCCGCTTTCTGGCACGCCAGGCGACAATCTTTCTGAACACCGGCGCCTATGCCGAGAACAGCCCGCTGGTCTGCGCCAAAGCCGCCAATCGCATCATCGGGCCGTACCTGATTCCCAATGTCCAGATCCACTGCTACGCCGTCTACACCAATACCGTGCCGGCGAGTTCGTATCGCGGTTTCGGATCTACGCAGGTCACCTTCCCCGCCGAATCGCAAAACGAAGAGCTCGCCGACCGGCTCGGCTGCGATCCCGCGGAGTTTCGTCTCCGCAATCTGGCCCAGCGCGGCGAGACGATCTATCCGGGCCTTCGCCCGATCGACGCGGATGTGCCTGGCGATCTTCGTTACATCCGGGAGGCGCTCGACGCCCCCGGGCCCGCGCAGCCCGGCAACGGACGCGCCATCGGATTCTCGGCGAGCGATGCCGGCTCACACCCGGTCACTTCGGCGATGATTCAGGTCTATACGGACGATTCGGTCTCCGTGCTTACCGGAAGTACCGAAATCGGACAGGGCAGCCACACGGTGCTGGCGATGATCTCGGCGGAAGAAATGGGCGTGCCGCTACAAAAGGTACGGCTCGTCGGTCCGGATACGGCGATCGCGCCGTTTGAACGCTCTACCGGCGCCAGCCGCACGACGACGTTGATGGGCCGCGCCGTCCTGGAAGCATGCCGCGAAGCCATCGCGCAGCTCAAGAACATGGCTGTCGAGGTGTGGGGCGGCGAATTCGCCGAGGAGAGCGGCGGGCTGCGCCAGGGCGACCGGCGCTGGAGCTGGGGGGAGGTCATTGAAGGCTATTTTCACCATAAAGACACCAGCATCGTAGGCCGTGCCCACTTGCGCCAGACCGGCGATCTGAAGCTGTTGCCCCCCTTCTGGGAGATCGGCGCCGCGGGTGTGGAGATCGCCGTGGACCGGGAGACCGGCAAAATCGGGCTCGAACGGCTGGTTACTGTGGGCGACGTCGGTCTCGCGATCAATCCCGCCATGGCCGAAGGCCAGGACCTTGGCGCTGCCACAATGGGTGTCGGCATCGGCCTGTTCGAGGAGTTGATCTACGACGGCCAGCAATTAACCAACGGAACGATGCTGGAATACCGCGTCCCGCGATTCTCCGATCTGCCGCGCGAAATTCATCTCTCGCTCGTGCAGAACCAGGACGGCGCCGGACCCTACGGAGCCAAGGGCGGCGGCGAGGGGTCGCTCAATCCGGTCCCCGCCTGCCTGGCAAACGCGCTCTATCGCGCAACCGGAGCGCGGGTTCGCCAGTTGCCGCTCACACCGGAACGAGTATGGCGCGCGATGGGCGATCGCGCGGCGAAGGGGAAGGAAGTCTGATGTTTTCGAGAGGAGCTGAACTGTGGCTATCGATCTCGTATTGAAAGGCGGCGCCGTCGTTACCGAAGGCGGTCCCGTGCAGGCCGATATCGCCGTATCCGGCGGAGTTATCACGGCTCTTACAGCGCCGGGCGATGCGCCGCACGCGCACCGCGTGGTGGACGTCACCGGTTTGCACGTACTGCCGGGCGTGATCGATTCGCACTCGCATCATCGCGAGCCGGGCTTCACGCATAAGGAAGACATCGTCACGGCTACGTCGGCCTGCGCGGCGGGCGGCGTTACCGTGAGTTGCGCGATGCCCAACGTATATCCGCCGCCCACCACGCCGGCGATCCTGAAGGACATGTTCGCGCTGTACGAGAAGAAATCGCTCATCGACTACAACATCAACGCCGCGGCGTCGAACCTGGAAGCGATTCCGGATCTGGCCCAGATGGGCATTCTCTCGTTCAAGATCTTCATGGTGGTCGACACCGGCCGGGACTATCCGCACATGCCCGGCATCGGCGTGCACGACCACGGCAAGCTGCTCGCCATCTTCGAGAAAATCCAGAAGACCGGCCTGCCCATCATGGTCCATCCGCACGACCAGGCCATTATGGACCACATCGAGCAGGGCTTCTGGGCGCGCGGCGAGCGCGACTTCCGCGCCTACGCCAAGGCGTACAGCTCGATGGACGGCGTCATCTGGGACACCGCCGTGGGCGTCCTCCTGCGTCTGCAGCAGGCCACGGGCGTCCACCTGCACATCCTGCATCTGCAGACGCGCCAGTGCGTCGAAATGATCAAGGCGGCGCGCGCGCAGGGCCGCGCCGTGACGTCCGAAGTGAACCCGTGGACGCTCTGGCTGGGCAATGACTGGGCCAACATCGAGCGGCTCGGTTCCTACGCGCTCTCTTACTACGTGGAGCGCCACCACTATGAAGCCGTCTGGCAGGCGCTTCTCGACGGAACGTCCGACATGATCGCGACCGACCACGCTCCGCACACCCGCGCCGAAAAAGAGCCGGGTTGGGAGAACGGCTGGAAGGCTCACACGGGAACACCGTCCGCTCAGGAGTACGTTTCGATGCTTATGACGGACGTGAATGACGGGAAGATCTCGTTGAAGAAGGCGGTCGAGTTGCTCTCCGAAAATCCGGCCAAAGTGTTCAAGCTGTATCCGAAGAAGGGCGCGATCCGCATCGGCGCGGATGCCGATTTCGCGGTTGTCGACATGAACGCCGAGCTGACGCTCAACAACGAGCGCATCCTCAGCAAGTGCGGCTGGACGCCGTATGCCGGCAAGAGAGTGAAAGGCGTGCCGCTCCACACTATCGTTCGCGGCAAGTTTGTTTTCGAGAACGGCAAGATCGCCGGCGAGCCCGGCCACGGCGAAAAGGCCAGCCCGCTGAGCGTGGACGAAGCCACCAGGATTGCGGCGGCCGCGATCGTCACGGGCTAGCGCCGCAAAGGATGACTCATGGCGATTGAATACGGTTTACTGCTCCCACACTTCGGCGCGCATGCCAGCCGCGAGAAGCTCATCGAAGGCGCCAAGAAGGCGGAGGCCCTCGGATTCGATTGCATCATGGTGCGTGATCACCTGGTGTTCCATCCGCACGGCATGGAGGGCACAGATAACACATTCATTGATCCGTTTGTGGTGCTGACGGCGGTGGGCGCCGTCACGTCGAAGATCAAGCTGGGCTTCGGCTCGCTCATTCCGCACCGGCATCCGCTGCTCTGCGCGCTGATGGTGAACTCGCTCCAGTATATGGCCGGCGACCGGCTGCTGCTCTCGATGGGACTGGGAAATTTCCAGGTAGAGTTCGACGCCCTCGGAATCGGCGAATGGAAACGCGACGAGTTGGTGGAGGAGCAGGTTGCCATCATGCGCAAGGCCTGGACTCAGCCGCACTTTATGCACGAAGGCCAATATTACAAGATCGGCGAGGTGGGGTTGAAACCCGCGCCGGCCAAGCCCCATGACATCTGGTATGCGGGCGGCACCCCCGCCGCGGTGCGCCGCGCGCTGGCGTATTGCGAAGGCTGGCTGCCCGGCCGCATCACGCTCGACACTTACAAAAAGCGCGTGCAGAAGCTGCGCGCCGACGCGCAGGAGATGGGCCGCGCGCGCGTGCTCGAAGGCTGCATTCCGATCGTCAGCCTCGACGAAGACCGCGACACCGCGCTGAGCAGAGTGAATCTCGCCGGGCTGCTGGACAACGCCAACAAACAGAAGTTCTGGGTGAAGCCGCCGTCCGGAACGTTCACCGACTGGCAGGAGCTGGAAGGCTCGTTCATGGCCGGCACGCCGGATGACATCGTTGCCGAAGTGCAAAAGTACCGCGAAGCCGGAATCGACCTGATCGTCTTCGATTTCCGGTTCCGTTTCGACGAGTGGGAAAAAGAGATCGATCTATTGGGAAAGGAAGTGCTTCCGCGACTGCGCGCCTATGACTACGCTGCGGCCGTTTGAAATCCATCAGCCGGCCAGCGTCGCCGAAGCTTCGCAGATGCTGGTCGAGTTCGGCGAAGACGGCAGCCTTTATGCCGGCGGGACCGAGCTTCTGCTCGCCATGCGTCACGGGGCGCTGCGTTACGGCCATCTCGTGGATATCAAAGTCATTCCGGGATTCGACTCGATTCAACTGCGCGATGAGTACATCGAGATTGGCGCCGGCGCAACGCATCGGACGATCGAGCGGTCGCCGCTCGTAATGGATAAGATCTCCATGCTGGCGCGGATGGAATCGCGCGTCGCCAATGTGCGCGTGCGCGCGTCGGGAACCATTGGCGGCAACCTGTGTTTCGCCGAGCCGCACTCCGATCCCGCCACTCTGCTGCTAGTTCTCGGCGCGACCGCGCTCGTGGTGGGCGCGGAGGGGCGCCGCACCATCGGCATGGACCAACTGATCGCCGGGCCGTACACCAACGGCCTCGCGCCGGGCGAAATCCTGGTATCGATCCAGGTCCCCTGTGCCGGTCCGCGGCAGCGCGCCGCATACGTGAAGTATCAGATTCGGGAGCGCCCGACTCTGGGTCTGGCGCTGGCGCTCGACATGGCGGACGGCGGAGCGACCATCGCCGCGGCGCGCGTGGCGATCGGATGCGTGTGTCCCTTCCCGCGCCGTTCGGCTGCCGCCGAAGAGTTGCTGGTTGGCGAGTGGGGCGATGTGGCAGCCGCGCTCGACCGCGCCGCGAACATCCTGGGTGACGAGGCCGAATTGATGGACGATCACGAGGGCGGCGCGGATTACAAGCGCCATTTGCTGGGTGTGTTTCTGAAACGTGCGTTTGAGCAGTGCCGGTAGGGTCGGAAGGAGGGTCGATGTCGCCTGCGCTGGATTGCGCCGCTTATATTGAGCCTGAAGAACTGGCCGAGCTCGCTCTGAAGCTCGCCAACACGTTCAGCCCGATGGGTCATGAACAGCCGCTCGCCGACGTGGTTCTCGCCTGGTTCCGCGAACACCGCATCGAGGCCTGGCAGCAGCCGATTCTACCGGACCGGGCCAATGTGGTCGCGATCCTGCGCGGAACCGGCGGCGGCAAGAGCCTGCTGTACAACTCCCACATGGATACCGAGATCTCCGGCCCGGAATACGACTGGGGCATGAACCAGCCGGATATCAACCGGCTCGGCGCAACACGCGAAGGCGGACGGCTGTTCGGCCACACGGTGCTGAACGATCGCGGCCTGATGGCCACTACCATGGTCACGCTCAAGGCGCTGCGCGACTCGGGCATCAAGCTCCCCGGCGACGTCATCTTCACGGGCGTGGTCGGCGAGACCGGCGCTTCGCCCGTCGACGAATTCCGGGGCCTCACCTATGAGGGCAAAGGGCTCGGCAGCCGTCACCTGGTGTCGCACGGCGTGCGCGCCGATTACGCGCTGGTGGCCGAGACCACCGATTTTGGAATCTCCTGGCTCGCCTGTGGGGCCTGCTACTTCAAGATCGGCGTACCCGGCGTAAATCAGTACACGCCGCGCTCCGTCAGGCCCGACGACGTCCGGCGGCACCCGAACGCCATCGTGAAGATGGCGCATCTCATTGAGGCTATCGAGAACTGGGCTCGCTCCTACGAGTCTGCCCACTCGTTCGATTCGCCCTGCGGCCGCGTGGTCCCGAAGGTCAACATCGGAGCCATCCGCGGCGGCGTTCCGTACCGTCCCAACCGCACATCGCCGTACTGCTCGATCTATGTCGACGTCCGCATCGTGCCCGGTGAAGATCCGCTGGGCATCGAACAGGAGCTTCAGAAGGTAGTGGACGCCGTGGGCGTGGGAGGCAAAGTGGAGACGTTCCTGGCGCGCACCGGGATTAGCGGTACGGGTGTCGAGCCGCTGGCGGATGAAGTGAGGCGCGCTTTTCGCAATGTGACGGGCCGCGAAACCGCGCCAACGGCCCCTCAGGAAGTCGTGAGCATGTGGCGCGACAACAACGTGTTCAACGAGGCCGGCATTCCTTCGCTCACCTTCGGTCCGCCGCGGTCCCGCGATCCCGAAACGGGGCGGCTGTGCCTGAACGTCGACGACCTGGTGCAGACGGTAAGAGTCTACAGCCAGGTCGCGGCCGCGATCTGCCGGGAACCGAGAGGCTAACCATGAACGCCGCCACGGCCACCCCGGTCACGCTGGAAAAACCTTCGTCGCCGCCTCAGTCCACCAAGACACTCATTGGCATGGTGCTGGGCCCGGTTCTCGCGATCGCCATCTGGTTTGCGCCGCTCGCACTGGACCCACGCGCCAAACACGCCATTTCGATCACCGCGCTCATGGTCGTGTACTGGGCGCTGGAGCCGATTGACCACGGCCTGACGGGCCTGCTCGGCTGCTACCTGTTCTGGGCGCTCGGAATCGTCAAGTTCGATACCGCCTTCTCCGGTTTCACGGATAACACTCCCTGGTTCCTGTTCGGCGCCTTGATCATGGGCGAAGCGGCCGCGCGCTCCGGCCTCGCCTCGCGCATCGGCTATATCGTCATGGGACTGATCGGCACGTCTTACGCGCGCCTCCTCCTGAGCGTCATCGTGCTCGTCCTGGTTCTCAACTTTTTGGTGCCGTCGGGCATGGCGCAGCTTGCCATCGTTGCGCCCATGATTCTCGGCGTTATGGCAGCGTTCGGCGTCGAGAAGGGCAGCAATATCGGGCGCGGCATGTTCATCATCCTCACCTACACCTGCGGGCTCTTCAATAAGATGGTGCTGGCGGGCGGCGCCAGCATCCTCACCCGCGGCCTTGTGGAGAAGCTCACCGGAAAACCGATCTCCTGGACGCTCTACTTCATCGCGTATCTGCCGGCCGTACTACTTACGATTTTCGCCTGCTGGTTGACCATTCTTTGGCTCTACCCGCCCGAGAAGAACGAGCTGCCGGGCGGCCGCAAATACCTCAAGGACTCGCTCGCGGCGCTCGGTCCATGGTCGTCCGCCGAAAAGAAAACGCTGGCTTGGCTGCTGCTGGCAATCGCGCTCTGGTCCACCGACTCGCTCCACGGCATCAGCCCCGCGCTCGTCGCCATGGGGATCGGGCTGGCCGTTACACTCCCCTTGGTCGGCGTGCTCAAGACAGGCGAGGTCCGCTCGCTCAATTTCCTGCTCATCATCTTTCTCGGCGGGGCGCTCAGCATGGGCGAAGTGCTGATCAAGACCAAGGCGCTCGACGCGCTTACCGGCGTGATGATGTCGTGGATGACACCGCTGCTGGGCGGCGCGTTCCTCGCCGCGGCAGTCCTCTACTGGACGGGGTTCGCCTATCATTTCGTGCTGGCCAGTGAGCTTTCGATGCTGAGCACATCGCTGCCGGTCATCATCAAGTTCGCGCAGTCGCATCACTACAACCCCGTGGCGATGGCGATGCTGTGGAACTTCGCTTCGGGCGGCAAGCTCTTTGTCTACCAGTCGTCGGTGCTCGTGCTCGGCTACGCCTACGGGTACTTCGACGGCAAGGACATGCTGAAGGTCGGGGCTATCCTGACGCTGGTGGAGGGCCTGATTGTGATGTGCCTGGTTCCGCTCTACTGGCCGCTGATCGGCCTGTCATGGGGTGGGTAAGCGCCCGCGCGTTCCGCGCCCTGCGCCAACGCAACTTCCGTCTGTTTGTGGTTGGGCAGGTGTTATCTGTTTCCGGGACATGGGCGCAGCGCGTCGCTCAAGGTTGGCTGGCGTACCGCCTGACGCACTCGACCTTCTACCTGGGCTTGGTCACTTTCGCGGGCAGCGCGCCGGCGTTTCTGCTGACGCCGATCGCGGGCGTGATCGCTGACCGGACGAGCCGGCGCCGCATGCTGGTGTGGCTGCAGGCGCTGTTGATGGCGCAGGCCGCGGTGCTGGCTGCATTCACATTTGCCGGCTCGATCACGCCACGGTGGCTGCTGCTCCTGTCGTTGGCTCAAGGCTCGCTGGCGGCGTTTGAGAATCCCACCCGGCAGTCTTTCTACACCGAAATGGCCGGAAGCGACGCCCTGGCCAGTGCCATCGCGCTCAACGCGACCCTCATGAATGTGGCGCGCATTCTCGGACCCGCCGTTGCGGGGGTGGTGGTGGCTGCCGCGGGAGAAGGAGTTTGTTTCGCCGCCAACGCCGCCAGTTTCCTGGCGGTGATTGTGGCGCTGCTCATGATGAAGGTCCCCGCCGGCGTGCACCCGGCCGATCGTGCACGCGGGTGGGAGTTGCTGCGTGAAGGCTTCGCGTTCGTGCGTGGAGTTCCGGTGTTGCGCGCCATGCTGCTCAATTTCGGACTGTGGAACCTAGCGGGGAGCTCCTATTTGACGCTGCTGCCCACTTTCACGGCGGAGAGCCTCGGCAACGGTCCGGCCGCGCTGGGCTGGCTGATCTCGGCGTCGGGAGTGGGCGCGATCGTGAGTTCGCTGGTGCTGGCGTCGCGCGCCGATACCGCGGGGCTGCCGGGGGCGTCATTTGCGGCCTCGGGTGTTTCAGGCGGGGCTTTGATCGTCTTGGGGTTCTCCCGCAGCTTCGCGATATCGCTGCTGCTGTTGCTGCTTGTCGGCGCCGGCTATTCGTTCACGCTCGCATCCACACAGACCATGATGCAGGTGCGCGTGAAAGAGGCGATGCGAGGGCGGGTGATGAGTTTCTACTCGCTCGTGTTTCTTGGCGTTCCTCCGATTGGGGCTCTGGTCGCCGGCATCGTCGCGGAGAAGCTTCACGCCGGCGGCGCGATATCGGCGGGAGGAACGGCGTGTCTGGCCGGCGCAATCCTCTGCGCACGGGCCAGTCAGGATAGAGGATAATGTATGCAACCGATTGCACGGAGTATGCCACCAACGGCGCTACTGTTCTTCTCTCTTCTCGGCCTGGCGATGGTCGCCCAGCAGACCCAGGAAGACAAGGATCGCCAGGCCGAAAACGAGAAGATCGCGGCCCAACTTCCCGATGGCGAAGGCAAGACCATTATGGTCGCGCGCTGCGGCGCCTGTCATAGCCTGGCGCGCATTACCGCGGGCAGGAAGTCGCTGAAATCCTGGACGAACACCGTCAAAGTCATGGTATTGAACGGCGCCATACTCGAGAGCAAGGAAGAAGCGCCTTTAGCGCAGTATCTCGGGGACAATTTCGCGCCCGCCGTCAATGTCAACTCCGCTCCGGCGGAGGAGCTGGCGACCGTTCCGGGACTTGACCAGTCCCTCGGCGCCGCGATCGTGGCTTATCGCGAGAAGCACGGAGAGTACGCGACGCTCGACGATCTCACCAAGGTGGACGGATTCACGACCGGCCTGCTCAAGAAAGTCGGACCCCGGTTGACCGTGGGGGTGAAGGCAGCGACGCCGCAGTAGGTTTATCGCTTACCAGAGCGTTGACACCTCGTCTCGCCTTACCGTATAGTTAATGCAAACGGTTGCATTGAGGAGAGGATTTATGCGGATGCTCGTTCGTCTTTTTTCCGCTGCGCTGCTGATCGGCGCGGCCGTTTCCGCCGCGCACGCCGCCGCCATTCCCACCTTCAGCAAGGATGTGGCGCCCATCGTCTACCAGCACTGCGTCCAGTGCCATCGGCCGAACACCACCGCCCCCATGTCGCTCATCCAGTACAAGGATGCTCGGCCGTGGGCCCGCGCCATTCATGAAAAGATCGTCTCGCGCGAGATGCCGCCGTGGAGCGCCGACCCGCATTACGGCCACTTCAAAAACGACCCGCACCTCACCGACGCCGAGATCGCGCTCATTTCCGACTGGGTGAAGAATGGCGCTCCCGAAGGCGACCCCAAGCTCCTGCCGCCCGTGCCCCCGACCGCGCAGGGCTGGCACATCGGCACCCCGGACAAGATCCTCGAAATGGAAGAGGACTTCGACGTGCCCGCCGACAAAGAGATCGATATGCAGTACTTCATCCTCGACCCCAAGCTCACCAAAGACACCTGGGTGCAGGCTGCCGAGATCATGGAGGGCAACCCGCGAGTGGTGCATCACGCCACAGTGTTCATTTACGATCCCGACGATCTCAAACCGCGCCCGCGCGACCAGCAACTGCCAGGGGTAGTCGAAATGCCCAAGTGGCAGTTCAAGCCTCCCGCACCGTACAAACCCACCGAGATCGAGGCGCGCATGGGTCTGGCCGAGGTTCGCACGCACGAACCGTTCGCCGCGATCGGACATGGCGAGCCGTCGCGCGGCTGGCCGGAGGGCACGGCCAAGCTGGTGAAGGCGGGGTCGAAGATCGTGTTGCAGGTCCACTATCATCCTTCCGGCAAGGTTGAGAAGGACCGCAGCAAAGTGGGCCTGATCTTCTGCAAAACTCCGCCTGACAACGAAATCTTCACGCTGAGCGTAGTCAACATGAACTTCACCGTGCCGGCGCGCGATCCCAACTACGAGGTGCGCTCGGAAGCGACGTTCCTGCAGGACGTGCACATCTACTCGCTGCAGCCGCACATGCACCTGCGCGGTAAAGACATGACCTATACGCTCGTCTATCCGGACGGCCGCGAGGAGATCCTGCTGAAGGTGCCGAAGTTCGATTTCGGATTGCAGTTCTGGTACGAGCTCGAAAAGCCGATTGCCGTGCCGAAAGGCAGTGTCATCAAAGTGCTCGCGCATTTTGACAACTCGGCCAACAACAAGCTGAACCCGAATCCGAACATCGACGTGAAGCGCGGATTGCAGACTACGGACGAGATGATGAACGGTCACCTCAACATGACCGTGGATAGCTGGTCCCGTTCGCGCAACGGCCGCGACCGTCCCGGCCCGCCGATCACGGCAGCGGAGCGGTAAGGCCTGCGGTCTGCTCGCGCAGCAGCCGCGCGATTCTCGATTCGGGTGCGCGCTCCAGCAGTTCCGCTACGTCCTCCGGCGTATCGATATCGAATAGAATTCCCGCCGGCCGCATCACCTTCAGCGGGATTCCCCGGGCCTCCGCCTGGTCGCAGTGTTTGCGAAAGCTCCCCGGCCCGAAGCACGCGCGAATAGCGTCCGGTGGATTGCGCACGAGCGCGTTGGTGCCGGTGCCATCGCCCGAAGGCACTACGACAACACCAGGACCGCCTGCATCGATCAACGCCTCTATCTCCTCACGCTTCACCAGCGGCACGTCGATTGGCACCATCAGCACCGAGGCTGCCCCCATCTCGATGGCGCGCTGCGCGGCCGCGTCGGCCGACCGACTGTGGCTGTGCTGTTCGGTTTCGAAGAAAACCTCGACTCCGCTCGACCGTGCCTGGTCCGCGATCTGGTCGTCGGCGGTTACCACCACAACACGGTCCAGCCCGCGCACGCTGCACAACGTCTGCAGCATCTCCCGGTACATCGCGCGCGCCAGCGCCTCGCGTTGCTCCGCGGTCAGGAATCCGCTGAGCCGCTGTTTCGCATTCCGCGGAGACTTAACGGGCAGCAGCGCGAAAATCATAGGCCTCCTATTCTCGCATGGGCGGCTGCGCCCGCCATACGTAAGCCGTGGATGGGCTCCCGCGTCATCAGGATCGCAGCGGCCGCACCCAATATCGGAAGCGCGCCCGCCACTAGGAACGCCGCCGAGAAATTCCCCAGTGCACGCACCAGGTATCCGGTAACCACCGGCGCCGCCATGCCGAACAGATTGCCACCGACGAGCATGAATCCGAACGCCGTGCCGACCACCTCGGGATCGGCCACCAGATCGTTGGTCAAGGCATACATGAATGTCACCGTGGTTGTGTTGAACGAGACCGCCAGCGAAATCAGCGCGATGATCGCTCCCTGCGACCGCACGGCGGGAATCAGCAACGCCACGCTGGAGAGGAGAAGAAACAGGACGGCCTGGTTGCGGCGCGCGCCGCTTTGCACGCGTGCCGGCGTTAGCAAACGATCGCTCAGCCGCCCGAAGCCGATCTCCGCTACGATCCCGGCGGCGTACGGAATCGCGCTGTACAGTCCTGCTCGCATCAGATCCATTCCGCGGTCGCGAATCAGGTACGACGGAAGCCACGCCAGGAACATGTAATTCATGTAATTCACGCAGCCTTCCGTAAGTGCCAGCCCCCACACCGAGCGCTGCCGCATCAGGACCTCGGCCACCGCCCAGAACCCATTCCCTTGCGGCTCCGGCGCGTGACGGTTCTCCAGAATGTGCCGCCGTTCGCCGGCGCTCAACCATGGCGCCCTTTCCGGCACATCGAACCAACGCAGCCAACAAACGAGCCACACAAATCCGGAGGCGCCCATGATTGCGAACGAGAGCCGCCAGCCTGTCCGAATCACCAGCCACGCCGCCAGAGGGCTGCCTACCGCCGCGCTCATCAGCACGCCACAATGAAAGATGGCCGTCACCAGTCCGCGCTCCTGGACCGGGAACCACTGCCGCACTACACGATTGCACGCCGGCATTGCCGCTGCTTCACCGACTCCTAATCCCCACCGCGCCGCGATCATCCCGGCGAGGCTGGAAACCGCGCCCGTCAGCATCGCCGAGCCCGACCACACCACAATCGAAAGTGCGCTCACCATGCGCGTGCCCCACCGATCCACCAGCCAGCCGGCGGGGATCAGCAGAATCGTGTACGTCCAGAGGTAGGCCGAAAAGATCCATCCCATGCGCACCGCGTCCCAATGGAACTGGCGCGCAATCGCCGGCGCCGCGACCGACAGGTTCACGCGATCGACAAAATTGATGAGGACATTGAAAAACAGGAATAGCGCGATATGGAAGCGGCGGCTGAAGAACAGCGAGGCTGAAGCGGAGCCCGTCATTCGGGATGGGATCAGGCGGATTCGCGAATCGCCAGTTGCGTGTCGAGCAGGATCGATTCCGCCGTCCCGTTTTCGCCGTTCTCGAGTATGTGAAGCAGCAACGCCATGGCGCGCTGGCCCATCTCGTACATCGGAATCCTGACGGTGGAGAGCGCCGGCTTGATGAGAGCGCCCATCGGAATGTCGTCGCAGCCCATGATGGCGATATCGTCCGGCACTCGCACTCCGAATCCCGCAAGGCCCATGATGAGGCCGATGGCCATCAGGTCGTTGGCCGCGAAGACCGCATCGGGCCGGTTGGGCGATTCGACGATCTTCGCTGCCTCCTGAAAACCGCGTTCCATGGAGTAGTCGCCCTGGCTCAACGCCGGGGCCAGCCCGCGCGCTTCCATGGCTTCGAGATACCCGCGATGGCGGTCGCGAGTGGCGGGAGAGTCGAAGGGGCCCGCGAAGAAGACCACCTTCCGCCGCCCTTTCGAGAGCAAGTACTCGGTGGCCTGGTAGCCGGCCGAAGCGTCGTCCACGGCCACGCTGGAGAAGCCGCTGCCCGCGACGCGCCGTCCGGCGAGCACCAGGGGCACGTCCGATTGCCGCCAGTTCCGGATGCGCGCTTCCGGCATGACGCCGCCGGCGACGATCACTCCATCCACCTGTGACTGCAACAATCGCTGGCTCAGAGCCTCCTCGCGATCGAAGCTGCGCTGCGTGTCGCACAGTGCCACGACATACGAGCGCTCCCACGCCATGTCGTGCGCGCCGCGCGAGACTTCCGCGAAGAACGGATTGGCGATGGACGGCACCAGAAGTCCAACCAGGCGCGACCGCTTGAGCGCCAGTCCACGCGCCAGGCTGTTCGGGATGTAGTTCGACTCGCGCGCCGCTTTGAAAACGCGCTTGCGAATCTCTTCACTGATGGCGGTATTGTTGTTGAGGGCACGCGACGCGGTGGAGGGGGATATCCCGACCATTTTGGCAATGTCGCGCAACGTGGGGCGGCGGTCTTTACCGTTGCTGGGCTGCAATCGATTGCATTGTAAGGTACGCGGCCGTCAGGTGTCAATCCCAATCGTCGTATCGGACGCCCAACCCGTTCGCACACAATTGACAGGCCGGCATGCGCGTGGTAGGATAGCGGCGCTTTGTCCTCCTGGAATTTCGATCCATCGCGCTCTTCCGAGGAGTTTGCAACGCAACCGGTTGCTCAATCTCTTAAAGGTGTCCGCCGATGAAGGTTCGGATCTCAGGACTGGCAACTATCGGCGACATTCAACCCGGCGACGAGCTCGGCCCGCGAATACGCGAGGCGGCCGATCGCGAAGGCCACGCCATCGGAGCCGATAGCATTGTCGTAGTCGCGCAGAAGATCGTCTCAAAGGCCGAGGGCGCCATCGTCGATCTCAGGACCATCGACCCATCCGCGCTGGCGAAGACCTGGGCAGCGCATTGGGGCCGCGATCCCCGGCTGGTAGAGCTCGTTTTCCGGCAGGCCCGCCGAATCGTCCGCATGGATCAGGGCGTCCTGATCGCCGAAACGCGCCACGGTCTGGTGATGGCCAATGCGGGAGTGGATCATTCCAATGTGGCGGGTGAGGACTTCGCCACGGTCCTGCCCGATGACCCGGGCCGATCGGCGTGCGCGCTGCGCACCGACTTGCAATGCGGCGCCGTGATCGTCAGCGATACGGCCGGCCGGCCCTGGCGCGAAGGGTTGGTCAATCTGGCAATCGGTATCTCCGGCATGGAGCCGCTCGAAGATCTGCGCGGCTCGACGGATTGCGCCGGCAAGCAACTGTACGGCACCGTGGTGGCGCAATGCGACGAAATCGCTGCCGCCGCCGGGCTCGTCATGCCCAAGGCCGGAGGCATTCCGGTTGCACTTATCGAGGGTTACAAGTGGAAGCGCGCCGAAGGCGGCCTCCAGTCGATGCTGCGCCCTCCGGAGCGGGACCTGTTCCGATGATCGAAGTGGACCTGACGGTGAACGGCCGGCTGTGCCACGCGTCGGTCGACCCTAAGATCTCGCTCTTGCGATTCCTGCGCGACGACCTGCGGCTTTGCGGCACTAAGGAAGGCTGCAGCACGGGCGATTGCGGCTCGTGCGTGGTCCTGGTGGACGGCAAACCGGAAGACGCGTGCCTGTTCAACATGAGGCGGGCCAACGGCATCGCGGTCGAAACGATTGAGGGCCTCAGCGCGCCCGGCTGCCCCCTGACTCCGCTGCAGGCGGCGTTTCTGGAATGCGGCGCGGTGCAGTGCGGCTTCTGTACGCCGGGAATGATTATGGCGGCGAAGGCGCTGCTGGCGCGCAATCCGGCGCCCGACGAGGCGGCCATTCGCGAGGCGCTCCAGCCCGTCATCTGCCGCTGTACCGGGTACATCCAGATTTTCGAAGCCGTGGCGAAGGCGGCCCATTGGATGCGACACCCCGCCGAGTTCGCGCGCTGGAAGGCGCGCACCGGGCCCATGGGCGTGCCCGCCGTGCTTGCCGATGGCGAGGCGAGCGTGCGGGGCCGGCTGGAATTCGCCGACGACCTCTCACGTGAAGGCATGCTCTGGGGCCAGATCGTTTGGCCCCGGCATCCCTCCGCTGAAATTCTCAAAATCGACACGACGGCTGCTGGGAACGCGCCTGCCGTCGTACGGGTGCTCACCGCCAAAGATGTGCCGGGTCTCAATGCTCACGGCCGGACGACGCCCGATCAGCCGGTCTTTTGCACCGATCGCGTGCGCTACACCGGCGACGCCATCGCTATGGTCGTGGCGGAAACGCGAGAAGCCGCGAAGTCGGCCGCCCGGCTGGTGCAGGTCGAATATCGCGAAGCCCCCGGCGTGTTCTCGATTGGGGAAGCGATCGATACCTGCAAGCATCTCAAGCATGAAACCGGAGACGTGGACGCCGCCTTCCGCGACGCTGCGCATATCGTGGAGGGCCAGTTCTCGACACAGCGCGTCGATCATGCCTACCTCGAACCGATGTCGGCGTTGGCGGAGGTAGTGGACGGCGTCGTCACGATTCACGTGCCCCAGCAGGCGCCCTTTGAGACCCGCGAGCAACTGGCTCGCATTCTCGATCTGCCGAAGGAGCAGGTGCGCATCGTCTGCACGCCGCTCGGAGGCGGCTTCGGCGGCAAGCTCGAAATCAGCCTGGAAGCGGCGGTGGCGATCGCAGCCTACGTGCTGCGCCGGCCGGTGAAGATTACCTTCTCGCGCGAAGAGAACCTGCACAACGGCGTCAAGCGCCATCCCTACGAGATGGATTACCGCGTGGCCACCGATCGCGACGGCCGCCTGCTCGCCGTAGACGCGCGGCTGGTCTCCGACGCCGGTCCTTACACTGGCAACAGCCCTCGCGTCATCGACCAGGCGTGCATCTTCTCCTGCGGCCCTTACCGCGTGCCCAACGTGCGCATCGAGGGTCTGGCGCTGTTCACCAACAATGCCAACGGCGGCGCGTTCCGCGGCTACGGCATCAATCAGGCGGCGGTCGCGATGGAACAACTGCTCGACGAGCTCGCCCTCAAACTCGGCATGGACCCGTTCGAGATCCGCCGGATCAACATGCTGCGTGAAGGCGATACGACCATCACGGGCCAGTATCTTCCTTCGAGCGTGGGCGCGCTGCCCACGCTTCACGCGTGTAGGAAAGCCTTCGAGCAGGAATGGCTGGAGTACGGCAGGCTGGCCCGCCCCGGCTACCGCATCGGTTTCGGCGTCGCGGCGGGCTACAAGAATGTCGGCGCGGGGAAGGGTAAGGTGGACGATTCCGGCGCGAGTTTCGAGCTGCTCCCCGACGGGGCCATCGAACTCTGCGCATCGGTGGTCGACATGGGCCAGGCTATCCGCACTACCATGCTGCAACTGGCGGCGCAGAGCACCGGAATCGCGGCCGGCCGCTTCCGGCTCGTGACCGGCGATACCGCCCGCACGCATCCCCACCGCTCCGCTTCCGGCGAGCGCCAGACCCTCATCAGCGGCAATGCCGTTGTGATGGCAGGGAAGAAGTTCAAACGCGCGCTGCTGGAGCGCGTTTCTGAATGGACCGGAATGCCGGTCGCCGATCTCCGGGTGGAAGCCGACGCTATCCGCACAGCCTGGTCGCAGTATGGGACAGCCGACCAGGTGATGACTCTCGCCGAAGCCGCGCAGCGCGCGGCCGCCGAGGCCGGCCCGATCCGATCCGCGGCCGTCTACGTTTCGCCGAAGACGTATCCTCTCTCCGATGCCGAAGCCCGCAAACGCGTGCCGCGCGAGGAGTATCGCAACTATCCGACCTACGCCTACGCAACCCAGGCCGCGATTGTGGAAGTCGAGGACGCCACCGGCAAGGTGCGTCTGCTGCGCATGATCGCGGCCCACGACGTCGGCGTGGCGATCAATCCACAGCAGATCCGCGGACAGTTGATCGGCAGCATCGTGATGTCTCAGGGCTATGCCCTCACCGAAGACTATCCGATGCGCGACGGACGTCCGCTCCATCGTGTCCCCACGTTCGGGCGCCTGGGCGTCCCGACCGCGATGGATGCGCCCTCCGTGCGTGTGGAGATTGTGGAGGACCCGTTTGCCGAAGGTCCGTACGGCGCCAAAGGCATCTCGGAGATCGCCACGGTTCCGACACCGCCCGCGATTCTGAACGCGATCTATAACGCGACCGGCGTGCGCGTGCGCTCGATGCCGGTGGATCGCGCACTGCTGAAGAGGGGGCAGGCATGAGCGCGGCCGCTTCGATTCCCAGCGCCGTCGCCGAGCACCCGCCGCGCCTGTCGCGCAAGCAACTAGCGGGCTGCTGCCTTGCGCCCGCGCTTGCCATCCTGCTCTGGTTCGCGCCGCTCGGCCTGGAAGCACGGGCGCAGCACGCCCTCGCGATCGTCCTTTTCATGGCCGTGCTCTGGATCGCCGAACCGATCGACCACGGCATCACGGCGCTGCTCGGCTGCTATCTTTTCTGGGCGCTCAAAGTGGCGAAATTCGAAACCGCGTTCAGCGGCTTCGCCGACAATACCCCCTGGTTTTTGTTCGGGGCCATGCTGATGGGCGAAGCCGCCTCGCGCTCCGGCCTGGCGCGGCGCATCGGATTCGCCGTCATGCGCCTGGTGGGCACATCGTACTCCGGTCTGCTGTTCAGTGTCATTCTGTTCGTGTTGCTGCTGAATTTCCTCGTGCCTTCCGGACTCGCCCAGGTCGCCATCGTCGCTCCCATCGCACTCGGGATCGTGTCCGCGTTCGATGCGGGCGCGAAGAGTAACATCGCTCGCGGCCTCTTCGTGACGCTGACCTACTGTTGCGGGCTCTTCAACAAGATGATGCTGGCAGGCGGCGCGGCCATTCTCACGCGCGGCATGGTGGAAAAGATCACCGGCCGCTCCATCTACTGGAGCCAGTACTTCGTCGCATTCATCCCCGCGATCGTCCTGACGCTTGCCAGCTGCTGGCTGTGTGCGCTCTGGCTTTTCCCGCCCGAGAAGAAAAATCTGCCCGGCGGCAAAGCTTACCTGCGCGAAATCGCGGGCCAGTGGGGCCCTTGGACCACGGCCGAAAAGAAATCGCTCTTCTGGCTGCTGGCGGCGATTCTGCTCTGGGCCACGGACTCCGTCCATCATCTCAGTCCCGCGATCGTCGCGATCGGCGGCGGACTGCTGGTGAGTCTCCCGCGCATCGGCGTGCTCACTACCAAGGATGCCCGCCGCATCAATTTCCTTCTGATCGTCTTCGTGGGCGGTTCGCTCGGAATGGGCGAAGTGCTGGTGCAGACCAAGGCACTCGACGTCCTGACCAACCTACTCATGGGAGCCATCGCGCCGTGGATGACGGGTTCGACGACTGCCGCCACGCTGCTCTACTGGGGCGCATTGCTTTATCATTTCCTGCTGGCCAGCGAAATCTCGATGCTCAGCACGCTGCTGCCAGTGATGTTGAAGTTCGCAGCGGGCCACTCGCTCGATCCCTCGGGCATCGCGATGATCTGCAACTTCGCGTCGGCCGGCAAGATCTTCATGTATCAGTCGGCGGTCCTGATGCTCGGCTACTCATTCGGCCATTTTGAAGGCAAGGATCTGCTGAAGATCGGCCTGGTCCTGTCGGTGCTGGAAGGGCTGATCCTGATGCTGATCGTGCCGCTGTATTGGCCGTTGATCGGGATGCCGCTGATGGGGGGCCGATAGTGGTACAGGCACTCCGCTCCCTAACGGTCGCGGCTCTGTTTTGCTTCATTTGCCCGGTCCTGGCGTTCGATATCATTCTCGACCCACAGATCGTCAGCCGGCTGCTGGCAGAAATCGCCAAGCTCAGCGATGAATCGAAGAGCGCTCCCAAGCCGCAGGACCGCGAGGCCGCACTGTACGAAATGGGCGAGCGAGTACTCGATCTTACCGACCTCATGACGCAGGACCTGGAGAGCCACGGCTTCAACGACGCCAACCTCGTCGGCGTCATCGAACGCCGATTGAAAGAGCGCGGCATCGCGATCTCCAAATCCAAAGCCGAGTGGCAATACGATATGGCGGCTTTCCGCGAATATATCCGCGTGGCTCCGAACGGCCCGCGCGCCCTCGACGCCCGCTACGCGCTGGTGGGATTCGACGAACCCGGCGATGACATCGCCGCACTGCAGAAATCGATCGCCGCTAAAGAGCGCTTCATCCGCGATTACCCGAAGTACGGCGACGTCTCTGTGGTCGAGTTGCTTCTCGCGCAGCAGCGTACGCATCTGGCGCGCGTCTACGAAGCGCGGCACCAGAACACACTCGGTGCGGAGCAGCGCAAGCTGGCGCGCGAGCGCTACGAACGCATCGTGCGGCTATACCCGAAGTCTGAAGAAGCCGAGACCGCCAGGGATGCCCTGAGCGTCAAGTAGGAGGCAAACATGTCCAAAGCGATCTTCCTGTTCGTGTTGTCCGGCGCAGGGCTCTGGGCGCAGAAACCCGTGGTCCGCCTTATCGCCACGGGAGGCACCATCGCCCACGTCCGGGAAGGCTACACGCCCGATACGCGCATCACCGGCAAGGAGCTGCTCGAGTCGATCCCGCAGTTGGCGCAGTACGCGAGCATCGAAGTGGAAGAGTTCAGCAAAGTCGGCAGCGGCGATATCTCCACGCCGATGATGGTCGGTCTGGCCAAGCGCATCAACACCATCTTCGCCACCGAGAAGAACGTACGCGCCGTCGTCGTCTCGATCGGCTCGAACGGTCTGGAGGAGGTCGCCTATTTCCTCGACCTCACCGTCAAGAGCGATAAGCCCGTGGTGCTTACGGCGGCGCAGCGGCTGCACGGCACGATTGGCGCGGATGGAGATGCAAACCTGCTCGCCGCCGTGCGGGTGGCCGTCGACGCGCAGAGCCGCGGCATGGGTGTGCTGGGCGTCGTCAACGACGAAATCCATGCCGCCCGCGATGTGCGCAAGAACATCAGCCACCGCGTAGACGCCTGGAACTCCGGCGATGTCGGCGATCTGGGCCTTGTCGACAAGGACCGCATCAGCTACTACCGCAAGCCCATCCGCAAGCACACCACTGAATCCGAGTTTGACGTCAGCGGCATGACCGATATCCCGCGCGTGTACGTGATCTATTCCTATCTGGGCGCCGACGCGGTGTTGATCGATGCGGCTGTGAAGCAGGGCAAGGCCCAAGGCATCGTTCTCGCCGCGTTCCCCACCGGAACCGGCTCGCCCGAACAGGCCGAAGCGCTTCTGAAGGTCGCCGCCAGCGGGATTCCAGTAGTCGACAGCCAGCGCGGCGGACGTGGCCGTCCCGCCAATCGATATCCCGAATTTGTAGATGGCGACAATCTCACGCCGCAACAGGCGCGGCTGCTGCTGGCGCTCGCTCTCACGAAAACCACCGACCGCAAGACAATCCAGAGGATCTTCGAAGAGTATTGAGCGGCGAATGTTGTGCAATCGGTTGCGTTGTAGTATGTTCAATACAATCCGTGGAAAAGGGGGCACCATGAGCGCTCGGATACGCAACCCATTGCATAGATCATTCCTACTGGCTGCGGGCACACTCCTGATCGCCGGCGCGGGCAAGTGGGTCGTTTCCGTGCGCGCCCAGGACACAACCATCCAGGAGCAGGATTCGCCCTGGGAAAAGTTCCTCCGCGCCGAAAACATCCCCGTCCATCGGGGATTCGCCGTCGGGGACCTCTCGAAGGCCAAAGTGGGCCCATGGAAGCGCTACGGGGCGAGCGGCGCCTACGTCTATCTCGACGGCGCCGGCGGCGTGACCACCGGCTTTATACTCGAGGTGGCGCCCGGCCAGAAAACCAAACCGGTGCGCCACATGTTCGAATCGCGCGTCGTGGTGCTGACCGGGCAAGGCGAAGCCCACTTCTGGCAGGAGGGCGGCAATAAGGTCACGGCCCGATTCCAGCACGGCACGCTCTTTCCCTTCCCGCTGAACGTCTGGTACGAGATCGTCAACACCGGCAACGAGCCCGCGCGCATGTACGGCGTCGGCTGGGCGCCCATGGCCATCGACTTCTATCGGGACCTCGATTTCGTCTTCAACAACAATCACGCCTTCACGGATCGCTTCGACGGCCGCGCCGACTACTTCCGTCCCGAGCCGGCCGAAATGAAGATCACGCGCCACGACGGTCTGGGCTATGCGGTCTCGGTTACCAACCTGGTGCCCAATGTCGATACGGTGAAGCTCTACCCGGCCGGGCACGGCGTCATGGAAACCGCCTGGCGGCAGTCCGGCGGCTCCGGTACGGTGAACCGCCATTTTTCCATGGCCTTCGACAACCTCGACTCCCACGTCGAGCAGTTCCAGCCGGCGGTCTACGAGCTTGGCCATCGCCACGGTCCGGGCGCCAACGTGATGTACCTCGCCGGCTACGGCTATAGTCTCATCTGGCCGCCCGAGCTCGGCACGACGCCTTTCAAGAATGGCCATGGCGACAAGGTCATTCGCGTCGAATGGGGACCGTACACCGTTTTCGTTCCGCCGCTGAACTGGTTCCACCAGCACTTTAATCCGAGTAAGACGGACGCCCGCTTCCTGAAAGTCGGCGCCTTCGGCAGCCGCGTGCAGATGCTGTCTTCGCGTGATATGTTCCAGGAGTATCCGGTAGCCATCGACTATCCGGACGAGGACCCGCAAATCCACAAGATTTTCGAGGCCGAGTGCGCGAAAAACGGAGTGAAATCGAATATGCCGCCGGTTGACAAGTTCATCTCGCTCACCAACGAGGAGAAGCAGAAGCACAAGTAACCGGGAGATACCCAATGCGAAACCGGATTGCGATGGCCGCCGCCGCGCTGGTCTTATTCGGGGCCTCCTGGATGGTTCTCTCGTACGCGCGCTGGGTTCGCCAAATCGACCGGGCCAACCACGCCCTTCAGGCCGGCGACTCCAAGACCGCTGTGCAGGGCTACGAAGCCGCTGCCGCCCGTGCAATCTCGGCGCCGCCTCACCCGCGCTCCGTCTGGCGCCGTTTAATCTTCAACCACGCACGCGCGCTGTACGGGCTTCGGGATTACGACGGCCTCAGCCGCATGCTCGAAAGCGAGATGGTACGCGCACTGGGCGACGATCCTGAGCTCCACTTCTGGCTGGGCAATCTCGAATACCGCGCCGCTCAGGCGCAGACCGAAAAGCAGGCGATGCGCGCCGCGTTCGAGCGCGCCGCCAACAGTTACCGCCTCGGCCTTTCCGCCGCGCCCGACGATTGGGATTTGAAGTACAATTACGAACTCGCCGCCAGTCAGGCCGATTCGCTCCGCAAAAAAGAGGAGCAAACCGAAAAGTTGAAGCGCGGCGAAATGAAGGTGCTGCGCGAAGACACCGACAAGCCGAAAGAACCGCAGATGAAACTTTCGCCGGCCAAAAGGAGTTAGGCGTGACCTTCCTCCACCCCGAATATCTGAAGCTCGGCTGGGTCCTGCTGGCCTTGGCGGTGTGGTGCGGATTCTCGCTCCGAAGTCTTCAACAAGCCCGCCGCCGCTTGGGTGGAGCGCTTTACAACCTTACTTCGCGGCCTTCCAGTCTCGCGCGCCGCGGCGCGCACATGCTGCTCCTGGTGACGGTTCTGGGCTGCCTCGTGCTCGCGCTCGCCCGCCCACAGCGGGCAGTCTATCACCTCGTCGCGGGCTACCGGCACATCGATGCCGTGATTCTGCTGGACGCATCTCCATCCATGCGCGCGCGCGATATCGAGCCGTCGCGCCTCGTGCGCTCAACCGAGGTGATCGGCAGTTTCCTCGGGAAGAAACCCGCGGGTGACCGCATCGGCCTCATCAGCTTCGCAGAGAACGCCCTGGTGCTTTCGTATCTCACCGCCGACACCGGCAACATCCTCTTCTACCTCGACTATCTGCGCGATCGGGACACGCTGCAGTACGGCACCAACATCGGCGGCGCGCTGAAAAGTGCTATGACGCTGTTCACCCGCCAGGGCGAACGCGAGCCCGAGAGCCGCGGCAACAAGAAGGTGGTCATCCTGCTCTCCGACGGTGAAGATCACGGCGAAGAGCTGAAATCCGAGATGCGCGAAATGGCCGGCCGCGGCATTCCGGCCTATTGCATCGGCATCGGATCGCAGCAGGGCGTGCCGGTTCCAATCAGCGCTACCGAATACCTCACCGGCCCCGGCGGCGCGCCAATCCTCACCACCTTCGAGGAAACCACACTCCAGGATATCGCCGGTGCGACCGGCGGCCGCTACTATCGTGCGCGCACCGCGACCGAGCTCGACCGGGCGTTCCAGGACATCTTTGTCAAAGCTCGTGAAATCGCCGGCTACCGGCACGTGCGCGAAACGCGGGAGGATTACGGCACGCTACTGGGCGCGGCGTTTGTCCTGGCCCTGATCCGGTGGGCATCGTAGAGGCGGCCATGCTGGAACCCGGACAAGTGATGTTGGACAGCAAGGAAGCCGGCGAGCTCGTCGGCGATATCGAAGCCGAGATCAACAAGGTGATCGTCGGCCAGTCCTGGCTCGTGCGGCGCCTGCTGATCGGACTCCTGGCCGTCATTCCGTACTCGTTCCGGCGCGGTGAGGAAGAACGCAGCGGTTACGGCCACGTGCTGCTGGAAGGCGTGCCCGGCCTCGCCAAGACGCTCACCATCATGACGCTGGCCAGCACCATTGACGCCCGTTTTCAGCGCATCCAGTTCACGCCCGACATGCTGCCCGCGGACATCATCGGCACACGCATCTACGAAGCGGCCACCGGAACCTTCCGCACGGAAAAAGGACCCATCTTCGCCAACGTGATTCTCGCCGACGAGATCAATCGCGCGACGCAGAAAACTCAGTCCGCCCTGCTCGAAGCCATGCAGGAGCGGCAGGTCACCATCGGGGAGGACAGTTATCATCTCGAGGAGCCGTTCTGGGTCCTCGCGACGCAGAACCCGGTTGAGCAGGAAGGCGTCTACGCGCTGCCGGAGGCCCAGATCGACCGCTTCGCCCTGAAGATCCACGTCAGCTACCCCTCCGCCGCCGACGAAGTGGAGACGCTCCGCCGCCGGCTGAGCGATACGCAAGTGCGCCACGTCGTGCGCCCCCACGATCTTCTCGCCGTCCGCCGCTTAACGGCGCGGATTCACGTGGACGACAAGATCCGCGAGTACATCGTCGCGATGATCCGCGCTACGCGGCCGGGCGAACACAACGATCTCCCTCTCGTGAACGAAATGGTGATGCACGGCGCCTCTCCACGCGCCGCCCAGCACCTGCTGGCCCTGACGCGCAGCACGGCATTCCTCGAAGGCCGCTCGTACGCCCTGCCCTCCGATGTCAAGACCATCGCATGTGACGCGTTGCGCCACCGCATCATCCGCACCATTCGAGCCGAAGCGGAAGACCTGCCGCCGGACGAAATCCTCGGCGAGATTCTCCGCCGCATCCCAATCCCATAACCGCCATGCTGCCCCAGGCCCTCATCGACCGGCTCCGTTATATCGAGATCTACACTACGCGCGCCGTGCGCAACCACCGGGCCGGCGATTATCTCAGCCGCATCCGAGGCCGCAGCTTCGAGTTCGACGAGCACAAGCCCTACCAGCCCGGCGCCGATACCCGCCAGATCGATTGGAACGTCACCGCGCGCATGCAGGCGCCCTTCATCAAACGGGAAATGGAGGAGAAGGAACTGGGCGTCACCATCGTGGTCGACCTCTCGGCATCGATGCTGTTCACGAGCGCGGCCGTCACCAAACGCGCCCTCGCCGTGGAAGCCGCCGCGGCGCTCGCCTTCTCCGCCGCGGCCGACAACATCAACACCGGCCTGCTCGCTTTTACCGATCGCGTCGAGTGCTACCACCGTCCCAAGCGCGGCAATATGCACGCCTGGCGACTCGTCGAGGACCTGTACGCGCTCCGGCCGGCCGGGCACAAGACGTCCTTCGAACCGGCGCTGGAACGGCTCGCAGCCGCTGTGAAGCAAACCGCACTCGTGTTCTGCATCTCCGACTTCATCGACGCGGAAAGCTTCTGGGGCTCGCGCCATTTGTCCGCGCTCATTCGCCGTGTCGATCTCGTGCCGGTGGTGCTGGAAGACCGCTGGGAAGAGACGATGCCGGAAACGGGCGGCTATGTGCGCTTTCGCGACGCCGAATACGGAGATGCCGCGGTCCTTCCGCTGACCGCACGGAAAACGCGCGGCTACGCGGCCGTGCTCCGCGAGCGCCGGGAGAACACCCGCGAGTGGTTCTATCGCCTCGGGCTCGACCATATCGCCCTGAGCACCGGCGACGATGCTTTGAAACGCATCGTCGCTTTCTTCATGAGCAGAAGGAGAACCCGACGATGAGACTCGCGCCGGCCGCGATCTTCGCATCCGTTTGCCTTCAGGCCGCTCCGTCGCTTGCCGTGAAGGCGCATGTCGACCGCACCGCCATCTACCCGGGCGATCGCCTGGAGTACACCGTGACGGTCGAACATCCGCCGTCCGTCGAGTTCATCGCCGACCACCTCAGTCGCGATCAGCTCGCGCTCGATCCTTTCGAAATCCTCGACATCGACGCGAAGAACTCCGGCCCGTCCTTCCAGGTCACGCTTCACCTCCGCACGTTCCAGACGGGCGACTCCGTGATTTCGATCCCATCGTTCACGCTGTTCTATTTCGAGCGCGGGGCGGCGAGCAAGGACAACGCGGCCGCCGAGACGCTCCCGGTCCCGGCATTCTCAGTCGGCCTGCACAGCACCATCGCCGACCCGAATGCGCCGATTCGCGACTCCAAGCCGGTACTGGCCATTGCTCAGCGGGAATGGCTGCTGCCGGCGACCGTTGGCATCTGCGGTCTGCTGGCATCGGCTGCGTACCTGCTGTGGGCCGGCGCGCGATGGCTGCGCTCTGCTTCCCGCAAGGACGGCGCTGCGCGCGAAATCCACCGCCGCAGCTTCGCGGAGTCGCTGGACGAGATCCGTCACTCGCGCGTCGATTCGCCGGAAAATGCCGAGGAGTTCTACCGGAAAGCCGCCGATCTGCTGCGTGGAATCGCCGCCGGCACGCCGGGAGAAGGCGCATGGCTCACGCCGCGCGAAGCCGAAGCCGCTCTTCGCGCGGCCGGCGGGGCGGAGCGGCACTCGCGCACCGCCGGAGACCTCCTGGAAGAGTGCGATCGCGTTCGGTATGCGCCCGGCGGTCTCGAACAGGGTGCGAGCCAACACGACGAGTTCCTCCGCCGCCTGGAAGATCTCGTCCAACGCCGCTGAGCCATGCGCTTCACCTGGTCCAATGCGCTCTACGTTCTGCCGCCGCTGCTCCTGGCCTGGGTGCTGCGCCTCAACGTCCGCCGGCCGTTCCTCGGCCACTCCCTGCTCTTGTGGCTGAGCCGCCGGAACCGTCCGGCCGTTCTGCCGGTGCTCATTCCAGGCGTGCTCGAAGCGCTCGGCATCTTGTGTGTCTGCGCCGCTCTCTTGAATCCGGTGATCCCGGTCGCCGAGCGCACGGTTGAAAATCGGGGCCTGAACCTCGCTCTTGTCGTCGATCTCTCCTCCAGTATGGAGATGCCGGTCACCGGGGGTCACACGTCGCCCACCGGCCGCCAGGAAACCCGCCTCGACGCCGTGAAGAGCGCCATCGTCAATTTCATCCGCCACCGCAAGGGCGACCGTATCGGTGTGGTGGTCTTCTCCAACAACGCCTACGTCGTCACGCCGCCGACGCTCGATTACCGCTATGTCGAAAACTACGTGGAGATGATCAACGACCGTACGTTGAGCGACGAGGGAATGACCGCCATCGGCGAGGGTCTGCTAACGGCGCGCGATCTGCTGCTTCGCGGATCTGGCGCCGGCGACCGGCGGGGCAATGTGATCGTGCTCCTTACCGACGGCGAAAACAACACGGGACGCCCTGTCGATCTCGCGCTCAGCGAGCTCAGACTGCGCGGCATCAAGACATACTTCATCGGCGTGGAGGTGGAGTTGGGCACCACGGTCGAGAACCAGGGCTTCAACGACGCTCCCATGCTGGTCGCCGGGGTCAAGGCGACCGGCGGCCAGTACTTCGATGCGCGCAACGCCCGGCAGCTCGGCCTCGCCTACCAGACCATCGACTCGCTGGAGAAGACCCAGTTCCGCACAACAGAGAAGCTTCACGACGTGCCGGTCTTCGCACCGTTCGCCGTAGCCGCGCTGGTGTCGCTGGCTGTCGCGCAACTGCTCCGGACCGCGCCATATTTCCGGGAGCTCTCGTGAGATCCTGTGCAACCGATTGCATTAGCGAATCTCATCAAAATGTTGCGCCTTCCAGGCAATCCTGTGATATGCTTAACGCAATCGATTGCAACCAAAGGAGGGTAGTACCCATGAGGTTGATGGCCCAAGTCGTCCTAATCGCTTCCATCGGCGCGGCGGCACTATTCGGTCAGGGAGGCGCGCGTGCGACCGCCTGGGGGCACCGCACTCCCGGCCAGATCGACGTGCCTCAGGATAAGGACCTGGACTACTACATCAACAACGTGTGGTTGCTCGAAGTTAACGGCAAGAGCGCGGCCCAGACCAAAGCGGAATGGACCGAGCTGAACAAGAAGCGCATGTCGTCGTATTGCTTCGACACCTACACGCTTCCTGTCTATTCCACGCCCATGGGTCACAAAGGCGTGATTCTCGACGTGGGCGGCAAGGGCCAGCTCGTCATGGTAACCGAGCTCCAGCCGGGCCAATCCACCGCGTGGCACACCTTCGGCTACATGGGCGAGCCGATGTATTACGTGGTTCAGGGCCAGGGCAAGACCGAATGGTACAACGACGCTCCGCCGTGGGACGGCGGTATGCCGCTGAAGCACTATGAATGGTCGAAGGGCTCGTTCTGGGTGATTCCTCCCGACCACTATATTCGCCACACCAATACCGGCACGGTACCCACGCGCGTGGTCGAAATGATCGGCTACGGCGTGAACCTCTACCCGTACGTGAAGGACGAGCAGCGCATCGGCGCCGAGAGCAAGGATGAAACCGACCAGGCCCGCGAGAAGACGCTCGAGAGCGCCACCCTGGAATTGACCTCGTACAAAGATCTCCGCCAGTTGAAAGTCGTCCCGCGCGAATACCGCGGAACCGCCAGCGCTTTCTTCGATGTGGGCGCGATGGCGGGGCACCGCACGCACGCCAATACCCACGTCAGCCAGCTCCTGCGGAACAAGGCCAACGCCCATAAGCACGATGGCCAGCCGTGGTTCATCTTCCTTCAGGGGCGTGGCCACGACTATTGGGCGCCGGTCGACAGCCTGGAAGCTTTCAAGGACGCCCTCGCGAAGGGTCAGGCGCACCTGGCCACTTATAAGGAAGGCTCCTTATGCGCCGTCCCCGCCGGCCCTCACTGGCACCAGCACTGGAGCGAGGATCCAGACCGCATGCTTCGGTACCTGGCCGTGGTGCCGCGTCTGAAGACGATGGATCCGCCGCCGGAGAGCACAACCACCCATTGAGATGAGCTGGCGTGCCTGCCGTCTCGCCGTCCTTCTATGGGCCCTGGCCCGGACGCTCACCGCCCACACCATCAGCCTCACGTACGCCGATATCGCGATCGCCGGACAGCAAGTCCGCTGGTCTTTGAAACTGCCCGTACCCGAACTGGACCTGCTGCTGGAACTCGATCGAAATCACGACGGCAACGTGGATGCGCGCGAGATTCGCGAAGCGCAGCCGCGGATTCAGCAGTACGTCCTCTCGAAAATCGCCGTAGCGGAAGGCGACCGCTCGCTACCGGGTACGATGGGCGACCTTGGCTTATGGAAAGATCCGGAAGGCCATCCGTTTCTGCAAACCGAGATTGTCTTCCATACGGCCGGCAGTGACGGAGCCCGTCTGACGCTGCACTGCGATCTTCTCCGCGATGCCGTGTCCACCCACCGGACGTTGGCGAAGATCTCCGAAGGCGGCCGTGTGCGGGACTTCGTTTTCGAACAAGGTCGCGATTACGTGGCGGAAGTCCGCACGCGGCCGATCGACGCCGTGCTTCAGTTCATTCGCATGGGGATCCTGCACATCTTCACCGGCTATGATCACATCGCTTTTTTGCTCGGGGTTGTGCTGATCGGCGGATCGTTCCGGACGATTCTGAAGGTGGTCACGTCCTTCACCATCGCGCACAGTCTCACGCTTGCGTTGGCGGCATTCCGCATTGTGGAATTGCCGAGCCGCATGGTGGAATCGGGTATCGCGCTCTCCATTATGTACATTGCCCTTGAGAACCTGTTCTTCCAGAAGGTCGACCGCCGCTGGATCGTGACGTTCTTCTTTGGCCTGATTCACGGCTTCGGCTTCGCCAGCGCTTTGCAGGAAGCGAACCTGACCCGCAATCTCATGGCGACCGCTCTCTTCTCTTTCAATTTCGGCGTGGAGATCGGGCAACTCTGCATCGTCGCCCTCTTGCTGCCCGCGCTGCTCTACTTGAGCAGGATGAAGCTTTGCACCCCGATCGTGAAGACCTGTTCCGCCGCTATTTTCGTTCTTGGGACGGTGTGGTTCTGTCAGAGGGTTTGGGGAATTTAGGGTCAAGGCTCCACGGCGAAGACCAGAATTTCGGCGTCGCGCCGCCCGACTCTGGGGGCGGCAACGTAGAATCGATTCAAGTCCGGCACGAGCAGCGAAATGCGCGCGCCGGGTGCGGTGGGTATACGCGCGATCTGCTCGTAATGATCCGGATCCCGCTGCGCGAATACCCGGACCATTCCGTCACCGCCGGACATGTAGATCCGCTTGTGCGCGGCATCATAGAAGAGATCGTCGGTGTCGACTGCGCCTTCGACGGACGTGATCATCTTTCCCGAAGCCGTGTCGAATACCACCAGACGGGCGGGCCGCCGCGCCCCGACGAACAGCCTGTGATTCGCTTCATCCAGGGCCATGGGGTAGAAGCTCTTTACTTCGGTGACCGGCCACTTGGCAGCGACGCGCCGTTTGCCGGAATCGATGACGGCAATCATGTTCGCCGTCGGCACATTGACGAAAATTCTTCGCCCGGCAGTCTTCTCGAACGCGAATGCCTCGGGGTGGCCTTCGAGGTTGATGACGCCGATCAGAGAACCGCTGGCCGCGTCGATAATTCCGAGTCCCGCGTCGGCACCGTCGCCGAACCCCACGTACAAACGCCCTGCCGCCGCATCGTATCGCAGGTTGTCGGAATGCGGCAGCGAGCCGATGCTTTGGAGCGGTTCGTAGGAAGCGCCGCTGAAGGACTGCACCGCGCCGCCTTCGCCGTCGGCAGCGAAGATGGTGTTGGAGTCGGCGGCGTAAAGGATGCCTTCCGGTTCCTTGAGCCCGGCGAGCGACCGGATGCGCTTGCCCGCCGCGAGATCGATTACTTCGATCGTGCCGTTGGCGAGGCCGGAAGCAAACAACCGCTGGCCCTTGGCGTCGACACTCATGTGATCCATGCGCCCTTCCACACCGGGAAGGGCGATGCGCTGGACAAGCCTGAGCGGCGCCGGCTGCGCGAAAGCCGCGGCGGCGGCGAGCAGGAAGTAGCTTGGCCTATGGACCGACATCGCTACCAGATGAACTTCAGGCCGAACTGAATCTGCCGCGATGCGGTCTGCGTAGTCGTGATCTGGCCCGCGTTGGTGTTGATCTTGCCGTTAACGTCGAACATTGTGAAGTGGGTCACGTCCGGCTGCGCGAAGTTCGTGTGGTTCAGAATATTGAAGACTTCAGCCCGGAACTGGACGCGGAAAGCCTCGCCGATCTTTCGCACCCTGGCGTTCTTGAACAGCGAGAAATCGAACTCTTCCAACCCCGGGCCGGTGATCGAGTTCCGCCCCAGCGTGCCAAGCGTGTATTGCGCCGGGAAGGTGAAGCAGCTTGTGTTGATGTACTGAACGTTTCCCGGATCGGTGGTCGCGCAGCCCTGCACATAATTCGGCCGCTGCCCCAGCAGGTTGGAGGTCTGGCTGCTCTTCGTGCCGGCGCGATCGTTGTTCAGCAGCACGGTCATCGGAAGACCGGTGCCGGCGGTGAAGATGCTGCCCACTTGCCAACCGCCGAACATCCCGCGCGCTACACCGGCGCTCGGTCCGGGTATGTTGTACAGGAAATTCAAGACGACGTTGTGGCGCACATCGAAATCGGAAAGTCCCTTGTTGAAGCGTGGATCGAAGATTCCGAGAGGATTGTCCACCGTGTTGGCGAACTCGTTGGTGCTGAAAGCGTTCGATCCGGTATCGATGCTCTTGGCGTATGTGTATGCGAACTGCGCCAGAAACCCGTGGCTGAAGTTCTTGCGCACGTTAACTTGCAGTCCGTTGTACCACGTGTCCGCCAGCCAGTTGGTCGCCGCGATGCGGCCGAAGTTCGGATTGATCTTCGGGGCGGCCGCGGTCCAGGTGTAAGGATTGCTGGTGACCGGCGGCGCGATATTGGTTTCGTCGTAGCCGTTCACCATGTTGTACCCGCGCGAGCCGACATAGCCTGCCGTTAGAATCGTCGTTGCGCTCAGTTGCCGCTGAATATTCAGGTTGTACTGCGTCTTGAAGGGGCGCGGCGGATTACCCTGGACAAAAATGGCGCGGAACGTCGCCGGTCCGATCAACGAGAATCCAGTGGTCGGAAAGAAATTGACGGGGCTCGTCCCGGCGGTGTAGTTGATAATGCCCTGTTCGAAGAAGGGAGGCGTCCGCGGGAAACGATTCGCGAACGCATAGCCTAGCGGCAGATTATCGAAGATGCCGAACCCGCCTCGGATGGAGGTCTTGCCGTTCTTGAACGGGTCCCACGCGAAGCCCAGGCGCGGAGAAAAATCCTTAAACGTCGGATTGTTGAACAGGAAGCCGACCGTCGGTTGGGCGTCGGTAATGTTCTTCAGGTTTGCCATCTTCCCGTTCACCTCGTTCGGTACGGATACCACTTCGTAGCGCAGCCCGATGTTTAACGTCAGGTTCGACCGCAGGCGGATGGTATCCTGCACATAACCGCCGGCGAGCGATTGGCGGATGCCTCGCGTATTGTCCGAGGTCGGCAGCAGGCCGGAAAACGAAGTGGGAATGTTGGCGAGGAAATTCGTCAGCGAGCCGAAACTGAACAGCCCGTCGGTGGTAAATCCGGCGAAGAAGTTGTCCTGCATCCGCTCGAAGGCTCCTCCGAACTTGATGGAGTGAATCCCTCGCACGATGTATGTGTCGTTATAGACCTGGTACGAGTTGTAGTGGAAGTTGTTCTCGTCGGGGCCATGGACGGCGCCTGAAAAGTTGGTGATGCCGGCGATGTTGATGCCGCCCACCTGGTGCCCGGGAATGAATGCCAGGGCCGGATCGGCAAGCGCGGAGTTGATCAGCGATTGCACGGTGTTGTTGGTGGCATGGGTGCGCGCGAACCCCAGGCGGAACGAGTTGAACACCGCCGGCGAAAACGTGTGGGCCTCTTCGAATGTGACGTCCTGGCGTGTGGAGGTGGCGCCCACCAGCTTGTTATCCATTTCGTCCGGAGCGTTGAAAAAACCGTCGTCATACAGGTAGGTGCCGTTGATGCTGTCCTTGTCGGAAAACTTGTGGTCGATCTTTCCGGTCACAAAGTTGTCGTGCGAAACGCGTGTGGACGGGAAGATGAAAGTTCCCGTCTGGCCGTTTGCGGCAAGCCCGGCATTCGGCAGCGGGAATATCGCCAGGTAGGGTTGGATCGACGGTACGGCCGTCGATCGAATGGAAGGCGACGGAACAGTCGCGATCGCGGTGCTCGCCAGGCTTTCGCGCAGTCCCTCGAAATCGACAAACCAGAACGTCTTGTTTTTGCGCAACGGGCCGCCCGCCGACCCTCCGAATTGATTGCGGCGGAAGGGCTGCGCGCTGGTCCGGGTCGAATCGAAGAAGTTGCGTGCATCGAGCGCGCTGTTGCGAATAAAGTAATACGCGGACCCGTGGAAATCGTTGGTGCCGGAGCGGGTGATCGCGTTCACGACACCGCCTGAAACCTTCCCATACTCCGCCGCCACCGTGCTGGTCTGGACCGAGAACTCCTGAATGGCGTCGACACCGAGGTTCGAGCCGAGCGCGCTGCCCGGCGCGGTGTTGGCGTAATCGTTGATCGACACGCCGTTCAGCCGGTAATTGTTCTCGCTCGGACGGCCACCGGAAATCGTCAGATCGACGCCGTTGCCGCGCTGCGCCCGGTTGGTATCGGTGGTGTTCTGGGTGCGCACCTGTCCGATGCCTGGCTGCAACTGCGCCAACTGCGTCCAGTCGCGTCCGTTCAACGGCAGTTCGGTAATGGTCTGGGTGCCAACGACGTGGCTGATCTCGGAGCTGGCCAATTCAATATTGACGGCGTTGGCTTCGACTTTCACTTCCTGGCCTACCGTGCCGATCCGCATATTGAGATCGACCGTCACCTCTCCGCCGACGTTCAGTTCGACATCGCCCACTACGAGCGTCTCGAAACCTTCGGCGTTCGCCATGAGGGTGTACTTTCCGGCCGTCAGGTCGGGCGCCAAATAGAGGCCCGAAGAGTTGGTGACCAGCGTTCGATTAACGCCGGTTGCCTGGTTCTTCACGACCACCTTCCCGCTCGGCATTGCTGCGCCGCTGGGGTCCAACATGCGGCCCGAGATGCTGCCTCCGACAGTTTGTCCGTTCAGCAACAGTGCCGTCAAGGCACCACAAATAAGGGCTACTCGGAGAAACGGGCGTCTGATTCGTAGCATGATCCCTCCCACTGCTCTGCCCCGGCACCGGGCGCGGCGCTTCAGGCACCGTTCGTCGGGACTATCGCGCCGTCCGTGGTACCTTTAAGGCCATTCGCCAGATTGGAAATATTAGACGCCGTTTGCATAAATTTGTCAATCGCTAAATTTAAGAAAAACCTACGCGTCTTTGCTGTTGACAATCGCAACATTGTGAGATCTAATGTCTTGGAATGCAACCGGTTGCGTAAGAGATTCAGGGATGGTGGGGGTTGGCTGATTCCAAGGAATACGATCTGATCGTTGTGGGTGCCGGAATGGCCGGCTGCATCCTGGCGGCTCGCATCGCCCAATCCGGTGTTCACCCTAAGACTGGTGAAAAGCTTCGCATCGCTTTGATCGAGGCCGGCCCTTACCTGGAGAGGAAACGCAATTCGGGCTACGGCGACCCCCGCTGGCGCAAACAGGTGGTCCAGACGCAGTGGGAAGAGTTTTCTCACGTGCCCCACTGGCCATGGCCCTACGGGCTCAAAGCCGTAGGCGGATGCTCCCTCCATTGGGGAGCTTTCGCTTTCCTGCCTTTCGATGTCGACTACCGCAACTGGGTCGACGAAATGGGCATCGACTGGACCCAGGACAACATGAAGGCGGCGGTGGACGACGTGATGCGGAACTTCCACGTCCACGAAGATCCCGAAGAGGCGTATGCGCCGGTGAACCGCATTTTCCGGTCCGCCGGCCAGGCGCTTCGCTTCCAGCCCAGCCGGTATATGGTGGCGCGGCACAATTGCCTCTACTGCGGTTACATCGGCGGAGGCCACGCCTGTAAGTACGACTCCAAAGCTACGTCGCTGTGGTACCTGCCCCCGTTCTTCGAAAACGGCGGCGAACTGATCTCCGACGCCGAGGTCCTCCAGGTGACGATCGAGAAACGCGGCGCGGGCGGTGTGGTCAAGGGCGTTACCTATCGCCGCAACGGCGAAGTCGCGCAGGCGGTTGCGAGCAAGGTCGTGATGTCCTGTGGCGCCTGGGGCACGCCTGTTGTACTGGCCCGGTCCGGATATGGTCCGCGTGAAGAACTGGGAGCGAAGACGATCGTGCATAACGCGAATGTCGGCCACAATCTCGACGGCGATACCACGTTCGACATCCCAGTCCTGTTCGACTCCGACGTCAAGGAGCCCGGGCGCGGAACCGTCGGCGGATTCTATTGGTTTGTCGACGACCCCAAGTTCAGCGACAGCAGCGGCCGCGTGCGGATCGCCGAGGATCTCACCAGGATCGTCTATCCCCACGTTGCCGCCACCAGCGAGTTCGCTCCCGCGTTCGGCAAGCGCCACATGGATTTCATGCGCACAGCCAACCGGCGCATGGGTTGGGTGACCGTCAGCGTAACCAAGCCGCCTACTCGCATCAAGGGTTCCGTGGACCTCGCGAGCGGCGGCCACAATTACCCCGGGGACGACTATATCGACAATCGCATGAAGGAGGCGTGGGACATCGGGATTCAGGTCTGCCGCAAAATGGGCTGCAAATACTCCACGAAATTCCCCAAGACGTTCAAACGCACCGGCGGCATGCACACGAACGGCACGTGCCGGGCAGGATCGAGCCCAAAGAATTCAGTGATCAACCAGGATTTCGAATCGCACGAGGTCGAGGGTCTGTTCATCGTCGATGCCAGTTCGTACCCGCGCGCGGTTTCCTGCAATTCAGGGCTCGCCACTGCGACCATGGGCGTGTTCGCCGCGCAGCGCATGGTGCGCAACCACTTCACTCGAGCTTAGCGACATGGCGCAAGATCACCGCAGCCGTCGTGGGTTCCTGATAGACACCGCCGGCATTCTGTCCACTACCCTGGCCGCCGATGCACTCGCGGCGCCCCAGACCGCGCCCGCCGCCCCGGCGCCGCGCGACATTGTAGCCGCGCTGGGCGACGCCATCATCCCCACCGACGGGCCCGACTACCCCGGCTATGCCCGCCTCGAGCCGCAGGGCATCTCCGCCCGCGTGCTCAGCCAGCTTCGATTCATCGACCACGTCACGCCCACGGATCTGGCGGTCTTCAACCAGTCCGCCGTCTCGATCGGCGGCAAGACATTTCTCGAATCGGATGCGGCCGCCCGCGCTTCCTGGCTCGAAGCGCTGCTCGCGCCGCCTCCGGATCTCAAGCTCGACGCTGCGAGCCTCGCTTCCGCGCAGAAGATCCTCAAAACGGCGCGCGAACGAATTCTCACGGTGTTCTATCGAAACTTCCCCTACGACAGCGTTGACCGCGACGAAAACGGTTTTCCCATCCCGAATAAGCCGCATGAGATTTTCGACCTGAAGAAGGGCAATCTCGTCACCGGCTGGGACATCGCCGGTTATCGCGGACCATTGAGCTGGGAGGAGGAAGAGGAGCGGAGAGAGCGGTTCAAGAAGATTCTCTGGGAGGACGAATAGAGGATGAGCGCCGGTTTCCGGATCTTCTCCGTCGCGGTCCTCGCGGCCGCCATTGCCGCCGGCCAGGAGAACTCCAACAGCGTTCTGGATAAATTCCCCGATGCAGACGAGAAAGAGTTGGTGACTTCGACCTGCTCCGCCTGTCACACGCTCTCGCGCGTCGCGGCCAATCATCGCGACCAGGCGCAGTGGGCGCAGACGATCAAAAACCATGAAAGCCGCGGCCTTAAGCTCGACCCCGAAGACGCGAAGCCGATCGTCCGCTATCTGGCTGCCTGGTTCGGCCCTCTAGTGAACATCAATCAGGGCACAGCGTCCGAGTTTGCCGACTTGCCCGGCGTGTCCCGCGACATGGCCGATGCTGCTGTGAAGTACCGCGATCAGCACGGTCCTTTCCGCAGCACCGCCGACCTTTCCGTCATCGAAGGCTTTTCTCCTGTTGTTTTGGCCAAGCTTCGCAACCGCCTCTCGACCGGCGCCGAAAAGCCCGCCGAGACCGGCTCCAAGAAATAACAAGCTGCGTGCCGTGCTATCGTTTGAGAGCGCGTCGGAGGACGTTCCGTGCTAGTTGCTCTCGCGGGTGGAATCGGGGCTGCGCGCTTTCTTCAGGGCCTCGTCACAGAGGTCCCGCCGGAAACCGTGTTCATCGCCGGCAACACCGGCGACGATACGGAAATATACGGCCTGCACATCTCGCCCGATCTCGATACCGTAATCTACACGCTTGCGGGCCTCGCCAATCCCCTCTTTGGCTGGGGCCTAGCCGGCGATACGTTCGGGTGCCTCGCCGCACTCGGGCGGCTCGGCGCCGAGACCTGGTTCCAATTGGGCGATAGCGACCTGGCCACCCATATCTTCCGCACCCAGCGGCTTCGCTCGGGTGCAACGCTCGCCGCGGTTACCGCGGAAATTGCCCGGAGCCTGGGCGTGCGCGCGACCGTCTGCCCAGCTACCAACGACCCCGTGCGCACCATCGTCCACACGCCCTCCGGAAGACTCCCGTTCCAGACTTACTTTGTCCGCCGCCACGCCAGCGACCGCGTGCTGCGCATCACGTTCTCCGGCGCCAGAGTGGCGCGCCCGGCGATGCCGGTTCTGAAGGCGATCCGCGCGGCGTCCGGGATTGTCTTTTGCCCGTCAAACCCGTTCATCAGCATCGGCCCGATCCTGGCAGTGCCCGGCCTGCGCCGCGCTCTCAAGCGGCGCCCATGCCCCGCGGCCGCTATCTCCCCCATCGTAGGCGGCCGCGCGATCAAGGGCCCTACCGCGGATATGATGGCGAGCTTCCGCCTCGACGTTTCGCCGCTCGGCATTGCACGTCACTACCGCGGCCTGATCGACATCCTGGTCATCGACCGTGCCGACCGTGAACTGGCCCCCGAGATCGAGCGTCTCGGCATCCGGACGGTGGTCACCAACACCGTGATGACCGGAATCGCCGAAAAACGTGCGTTGGCATGCGCTACCGTGCAGGCGCTCGCAAGACACGGTGCGCGGCTATGAATTACAGAACTCGAATTATCCCGGTACAGCAGGCAATGAGGAGGAAAATCGGCTGTACCGAAGGAGCTGAAGTGAGCAGAAACCTGTAGGTTTCCACGCGTAAAAGCCTTCGCCCCAAGCAGCGTCTACTCGACCTTCTTGAATTCCAGGCCGAAAGGCGCCAACCGCTCTCTAATGACGTTCTCTTCGCCAACCGCCACTACAGTCATCCGCGACACGGGGAAGTACTTCCGGGCCGCCTTCTCCACGTCCTCGAGCGTCACGCTTTCGATTTTGCGGCTCTGCTCCCCGAGTTCCTCTGGCGGCAGATCGCTGATCCACAGCGTCGCCAGTGCGCGCGCCACCGATTCCCGCGATTGAAGCTGAAGCGCGAGCGACCCGTTCAGAAATCGCTTCGCCGATTCCAATTCCTGTTTCTCCGGCGCCGTGGTCGCCATGCGGTTCAATTCATAACTGATCTCGTTGTAGCTCGCGCCCGTCACTTCGTTGCGCACGTCGGCCCGGGTCACCAGCACCCCCGTCTCGCGCAAAGCCGTGAGCCGCGCGCCTGGCGAGTACGTGTAGCCCTTGTCCTCGCGGATGTTGGTGATCAGCCGCGAGCCGAACATGCCACCATAGATGGCGTTGGCCACGCGCGCCGCGGCATAGTCGGAGTCTGCGCGGTTCGGCCCCAGCGTCCCGAAATACAGGGCCGTCTGCACCGAACCGGCTCGTGGCACGTAAACTACAGCCCGCGCGAAGGACTGCGCAGGTTTTTCGACTGATGGCATGGGCGCTGCTGCGTTGGCGCGCCATGAGCCCAGGTTGGCGCGGATCGCCGCTGTAAGAGATGCTTCGTCGAAATCGCCCACCGCAATGAAGATCGTGCGCTCCGGACGGAACCGCTGTGAAAACTCGGTGCGCAGGTCGGCGGCGGTGGTCTTGGCCAGGGAATCGCGCGTCGGCGAGGTGATCGAATAGGGATGATCGCCGAACAGCGTTCGGTATAGCGCCCGGGTCGCCAGAAAGCTGGGTTCCGCCTCGCTGGCTTCCAGCGTGGATATAGCGGTCTTTCTCGCGATCTCCACTTCCTCATCCAGGAATGCGGCGTTCTGCAACACGTCGCCGAGGACTCTGAGCGCCCCATCGACTTTCGAGTTGAGCACGGTCGTGACCAGCAACATGGAGTCGGCATTGGCGGTGGCCGTCAGGTCCCCGCCTGCGGCCTGCAGTTCTTCGGCAATCTGCCTGGCGCTGCGCGTCTTCGTTCCCTGGCTAACCGCGGCGGCGAGCAGATCCGCCATTCCCGGCCGGTCTTTCGGATCCGCGACATAGCCTCCGCGAACCGCCGCGGCGAACGCCACTTTCGGGAAACCGGATAACGGGGCCAGCCAGACTTCGAGACCGTTCTCCAGCTTAAACCTCCTGACCACCGGCGCCGACACCGGCTTGGTGGGGCCGTAGGTCGGAAGATCCTTCGGCAGAGCGGGCCCCTTGTCCGCCGCCACGAGGGGCAGCGTCGCAAGCAACAACGCCGCGTTCATTCTCATTTCTTCACCTCCGGGATGCGGTAGATGATGGTTCGATTCGAAGAGGTCAGGTATTTCGACGTGAAGGCGCGCACGTCGTCGGCGCTCACTTTGGCAATCTCGTCCGGAATGCTACCTACGCGGTCGGCGTTGCCCTCGAAAAGAACGGCATGCGATAACATTGAGGCGCGCGAGATCGGAATCTCGAGTTGATCGTACCAGTCGGAGCGCATTTTCGCACTGATGCGCTCCAGCTCTGCGGCATCTGGCCCTTTCCTGGCAAGGTCTTCGATCACCGCATCGTACGCTTTCACAAGGGCATCCTCGGTCGCGGTTGGCGGAGCCACGATGAACGAGGTCATCAGCGTCGGGCCGTTGTACTCGAACGGGTTGCCCAGCGGCCAGTTCACGCCTCCGTCAGTCGAGATCGCCACCTGCCTGCGCTTGATCAGTTCCTGGTACAGACGGGATGCCTTGCCATTGTGCAACAGTTCGCCCGTGACAGCGGCCACCACGGCCTCGTGCGAAGTGCGCTCCGGCATTCGATAACCGATCGCAATCGCCGGCACGCGAGCCAGTTTGTCTGTCTGTACGGCGCGGCGTTCCGCTTTCTGGGGCGTTTCGTCCAGCTTGGGGCGGGACGGCACCTTGCGGGCCGGCACCGGCCCGAAATACTTCTCCACCTTCTCGAAGACAGTCGCAGCGCTCAAATCGCCTACGATCGCAAGGACGGCATTGTTCGGAGCGTAATACTGCTGGTAGAATTTCTGAACGTCTTCGATCCGCGCGGCATCGAGGTCCTTGAAATCGCCGTAAAAGTTGTGCGCGTTTGGAAAAGTGTCGAACGCCTTTCCCGGCAGGTCGATGGCGAAAAACAGCCCATACGGCCGGTTCAGTACGTTGACGCGAACCTCTTCCTCCACGACTTTCCGCTGGTTCTCCAGATTCGCTGGCGAGAAGTCGAGCGTCTTCATGCGGTCGGCCTCGATCCACAGTATGGGATCGAGTGCCGAAACGGGCGCTGTCTCGATATACTCCGTAAAGTCGTACCGGGTATCGCCGTTGTTGTTGCCGCCCCCGCCCTCGATCACCTTGTCGAGCGTCCCCTTCGGCGCGTTTGGCGTCCCCTCAAACATCATGTGCTCGAAAAGATGGGCAAAGCCGGTCCGGCCTTCGGGTTCGAGCCGGAATCCAATGCCGTAGGAAACGCACAAGCCGAAGGTCGGGGCCGAGCGGTCTTCGGATACCACGACTGTCAGCCCGTTGGAAAGCTTCTTGACGGCAACCGGGACTTTCCATCCCCCAGGTGGAGCGGTGAAGCCCAGCGACCCTAAGACCAATATGAGTGAGGCGCGGTGCAGGAGCATTCTCTTAGTCTACTTCGCAGTGACGGAGGTGGCACGACGCCTTAATTCGTCAAAAGGCTCTATCCGCGGTATCTCAAAACCCTTTCGGGGGATCTCGCCCAGTGTTTACAGACGCCGTGCTCGTGGATTCGACTCCTGGATCACGGGCATAACCGGCCATTCTGCCCGCTCTGACGCTCGATCCTGGTGATGGTTCGGCGGTTCGCCGGTGGTCATTTGTCTCATCACCCTCGCTGGAAGTCAGGGCCAAAGCCACGGGTCCACACGGGTTGACGTAAACGATGCATCAGGGAAAGAAGGTCAGGCAGTCTCAAACGAAAAGAAGAATGATGCGGTGCATGCGCCGAGAAGGTCTCCACAATCAGGATTGGCCGGTTATTTTCGGCTACCCGGAAGTGAACTGCCATCGCGCATCGTGTCGGTTTGTCGACGATTCGCCAACTGCCAACTTCAGATTGTGCACCTGCCGTGCATCGGCCGAGTTCAATACTACGAAAGCGATTCAGACCCCAGCCGCAGAAGTTGTTTCGACAGGTGATACCATTTCCGGGATGCGCATAATTGGACTCTTGGCACTTGCCGCCATCGCCGTCCAGATGCCGCGCGCGAACGCCGCGGACTTCACCAAATGGTGGCCGCAATTTCGGGCATCCGTCGCTCGCCGGGATATTCCCGCCGTGGCGGAAGGAGCCAGCTTCCCGATAGCTTGGGAGAACGGGCCTACCCGCAAAATCGCATCGCTCGCCGATCTCAAAGCCCGCTTCGATGATTACTTCACCGGCGAGATCACGAACGTGGTCGCGACCAAAAAGCCTCAACGCCTGGCCAATGGATTTTACATAATCACCTGGCAAGCGCGCGGCAACGAGTACTCCATTATGTTCAAGCCAGTGGGCGCGGCATTTGCTCCGGACAGCCTGTCGGAAGGCCCGCCGTAACGGCTGAAGCAGGCGGAGAACGCCGTTCACGCATCAGGTGCTACTCTGGACCCGATGATCTGCCAGACAGCCGCTCGAAGGCTGGCGCGCCCGAAGAGAAGTACAGAGACACGAACATTCGCGTGAGCGGAAAAATCGAGGATTACCGAGGCAAGCCGGAGATTATCCTAACCGAACCTCAACAGATTAAGATGCATGCGAGCCGGTCTCGGCCCTCAAGCGAGTCATTTAACCGGTTGTCTGCAGCCCGATTCTGCTCGCGCCTATCGACGTGCCCAGGATTCCTTCACCAGGAGTGGCAGGTCTTGAACCCATTCATCTTTGCTGACGCCGCCCGGATAAATCACATGGGCGAGATTGTCTTTGGTGTAAGCCAGGGCGAAGTTGGCGTGCGCGACGGAGTACCGGCCGTTGCGAACATCGCCTTTCTGCGCGACGGGAACCCCGGTCGTCCTCTGAACCATCTCCAGAGCAGCTTCAGTCCCTGTCAGGCCGACAAAGTGCTTGTCGAAATGGTCCAGCCATGGTCGCAGAACGAGCGGAGTATCTCGCGCGGAAAAAGCCGCGAGCGATTCGGGCGCTGACGCCGCGGGTCCCAATTTATGTAAAAAAAATCAGATAAAGATCCGATGCGCGACAGAATCCTTGTGGGGTAGGGTAGTTGGGCACCATATATGGACGATCCGCAGCACCTACGCCCGGTTCGGCCCGGTCAGCCGGTAGTGCTCGTAGCTGAAGATGAAACGATGATCTGCAATATCGCGCGGATCGCACTAGAGGCGATGGGGTTGTTCGTGCTCGCTGCCAACGACGGCGAACAGGCGCTAGCGTTGTCTCGGCAGTTCCCCGGCACCATTCATGCCCTCGTGTGCGACATCGTAATGCCGAACCTCGACGGATTGGGCTTATGTGAGCAGATCCTGAATGAACGTCCATCCATCAAGGTGCTTCTGATGTCGGGCGTTGCTGGCTCCGTCGATGGTTTACCATTTCTCGAGAAGCCGTTCAAGCCGCAAGAGCTTCAGGGAATGGTGCGGCAACTGATGGCGGGCGACTGAACGGAATCGCTGCCGGAAAAACAGAAAGGCTGTCAGAGCGAACACGGACGGCCTTCGACGATTCTGGTGGAGAGGTGCTGACACCCGCCGCGCCCCACCGGACAAGCGCCTGAAAATCTCTGAGAACTTTCCGCCCGTCCGCCGACTAACTGTGGCGATGAACGATCACATTTCCGACCACGACCTGGAACGCTACCACCTTGGAATGGTGAAGGACGAAGCGGAGCTTGCCGCGTTGGAAGAGCACTACCTGGGCTATTCTGCTCCGCACTGAACGCCAAAACACATTTGTCGGCGCGCGTTGTTGAAGTTTTTCCATCCAGGATGGCTGCGGTTGCATCATTAGCCGCCGACAGAGCACAATGCAACCAGATAATCGCTGGATCGTTTTGGGGGGCCGCGTTCAGTATCGACGACGCGAGATTCGCGCCATGGTCGAATATTCGATTAAGCTCGTGGAGTTGACGAAGAGGCAACTAGAGGCCAGCCGACGCTGGCAGGATCGCGTTTGGGAAGTGGCGCGACTGGAACAGGAACGCTCCAGGAAAACGGGCTGATCTTACGTTAACCTCTGTTTCGCGCGACTCTTGAATCGGGAATATTCCCGGTGGATCTATGCAGCCTTGCGCCGCCGCCCGTCGATGACGGGGATCACCACCGGCTCTGGCAGCATGATCGTGAGATCCGGTACTGTGTTAATTTGCGACGACGCTCTTCAGCGCGGTGTTTGCTCCGATGCTGGAGCCGCTGCTGCCCGCGCCAGCAGCCGCAACCCAGGTTGACAATTACGCCCTCTTGAAAAACTAAGGTGAGGATCGCAACGTAAACGCCGCAGCATCCCGACCACCCGAAGGCCGTCAGGTTCGCTCTGACGGCCCTGCTGTTTTCGGTGGCGTGAGTCCAATTGGACTCATTCCTTCGTCCCTGTTGTCTTGCCCTTCGTTTTCTTCTGTTTATTCTTGGCCTTCTTCGTGGTGTCCTGGGCTGAGACACAAACCACGGTCGTCGTGAGGAAGGTCAGACCAAGAATCAGCGTCATCAGTTTCTTCATTGGAACTTCTCCTTTCGGTGCAACAACGCCCAAGTCTACAGCGGAAGGCGCAGGGCACGCTATTTAAAACGTCGCCGTTTCCATCGACCGCAGGCCTCGCGGTGCGTCCTAGCTCCCTGTGGGACAGCGTGCATCCTGCGTGAGGTTCACCGTGAGCTGCCGGGGGGGCGTTAATCGCAGCCATCGCGTAGCGAATGCCGCGATATACGAGTCGAACAGCATGGAACATTATCAGGACCCAGAGCGCTCAATACCCAATGGCGACGGCGTTTAATTGCAGCCACCCGTCGCCCGCAATCGCGTCCTTCCAGAATGCCTATTGGTACGAGCAGAAGGAAGGTCCCGAGAGGCAGCCTCCACAAAGCGCCGATGAGACGCGCCCTCCTGCTCCCTGGCGTTATAACCTGCACGGCAGAACTCTTATCGGAAGTGACTTGTCGAGGCGTCATTTAGGTGTAAGAGGCTAGCATTCGGCACTGGAAGCATGGACCCGCCGGGTGGCTTGAGCGTCACACCGTCACACCATACACACAGCACCACAGCAGTCACACCTGTAACAGGCGTCACCGGCGTCACACCCTCTTGCGTTCGTCATGCTACGGTATGCCAGGAGGCAGGCTGAAGCTAAGAACAATATGCGTGCGTTACAAATTCCTCGATGAAGAATACGGCCTCAAAGACATCACTGAGCGCCGCGTCAATGTATCGACATTTGCTGATATGAACGACCCGTTCGAGCTGATCGCCTCGCGGCGGTCCCTTGGCGGCGCGGAAGACGCACTCACGGCTCATGACATATCAGAATATGGAGCGATGTGCATGAGCAGGAACTGCAACAACCCTTTCCTCTGGGCTCACTACGCCGACAAGCACAGAGGCATTTGCCTTGGGTTCGACATCCCCGATGACCCAGATGTTGTTCACTCGGTAATTTATGCGGATGAGCGCGAGCTACAAGATCTGGATCTTCTGCTGAAAAACGTCGCATCCCAGCAGGTGGAAGTTGCACAGAGTGCAATGATGCGGAAACTCCTCTTGAAGTATCGAGGCTGGGAGTATGAAGACGAGGTTAGGTTGCTCAAGCTGCTTGAGAAGACCGGCCTGACATTCTGCTTGTTTGACGATGACGATTTTGTCTTGAATTAGGTGATCCTTGGTCTTCGTTGCAGGGTTACCAGAGGGCGATCCTCAACAGGCTGCGGGGCTACAACCGACCAGTCGAGATTCTGAAGGCAACTCTTTCACCCGACAAATTTCAAATCGTGCCCATGCCCATCGAACTCATCGGCCCGCCGCAATCCGACGCGGCAGCGACGCTCTGAAGCGGCGTTTTCCCATTTACACACTGCGCGATTCCAGCGAGATTTTAGTCGAGATTTCCGGCCGTAACCTGCGGCCGTTTCTCGCAACGCGTGAAGTGGCCGCGCATCTCGGGTGCCGTTAGTTGCGCGCCGCAGCCCCAGCCGCACGCCATGCGCGGTCCCGGGGGCCGGCCGCACTGGTTCACTTTGGCCTCGCTCACGTTTCAGCGTAGCTGGCGGTAAGCGGGGTGCGTCCAATTCCCGACCTCCGCAGCGCGGTTCTGGACGAAACGGCGATAGAAACAAGTAGACGGTAACGCGGAGAAATCTGCCATCGGCTCGAATAGCACGAGCGGGGCGATGCAGGGTCGAAGCATCAGTTTTCCGTGGGTACTTTCTCGATATGGTCGACGACCAGCATTTCGAGGTTGGCCTTTCCCTGGCGGATCTTCAGACCGAGTTGGGTCTCCAGCGCCTCCAGCATCGATTGGCCTTCGGGCGCATCGTTGCCCGCTTGCGGACTGTCGGCTGCAGGCGACCAGGTGAGCTTGATGTCGTATTTGCCTGTCAGACCCGTCAGATCGACCACCGGACGCCGTGTACCACCCCCGATGGAGAGCCGGCCTTCGAGCATCTGCGCCAGTTGCTTCATCGTACCGGCGGGGGCTACGAAATGAGCGGTGCCGCCGGTGAAGGAGCCCATCGTCTGGCCGGCGGGAATGTTCGGAAAGCCATCCTTATCACGCTTGGGAGGCGTGCCGAGTTCGTTGGGAACTTCAGCCGGATCGTCGGGTTTACGATCCGCCCATTTCTTCCCCTTGAAACCGCCTTTGCCCACGACCAGCTCGTATATGGGCATCTCCCTGGTTTCGCGGTGCACCTTCACCTTGAACCGGTCCTCCAGGAAGCGCTGCCACATGAATTTGATGTCCTCTTTTGTGCTCCCGGCGGGAACCTTGGCGGCGATCTGGTACTCGGGCATGTCGCCATTCGCTTTGGGAAAGGAGACCAGGGTAAAACTTACCCCGTAGGCCGTCGGCAAGGTTTGCGCCGGCCGCCAATGACTGCAGTTGATTTGTCCGGGGTCGTTGCTGCCGGGGCCACCGCGGCAGCCATAGAAGCGGACTTGAGCATCGGTGGGCATGGGTTTGATGGACACCACCTCGAAACGGGGCGCCGCGGGCGGAGTCTGTGCGGACAGATTCGCGCAGACTAAGACCATCGCGGCCGAGAGAAGGGATCTCATGATGAAGCTCCTTGCGTCTGTACTAATTAACTAGTACTAATAGATGTGCATTGTCAAGAGGGATTCCCGGCCCCGGAGGGCGATTATTGACGAGACGACGCCCATATAGAAATTCGACCGCCACAGTTCCGATTTGTCGGGTCAGTTTCCGCAAACTTCAAGACCGCTTATCGGAAACAGGAGCCCTCAACTCGCGTCTCCTACCCAGCTGCATGCAGGAGGAGAGCAGGAGGAAAATCGCTGTTCGAGCGCTTTCCATCAAAATGTGTCGCAACCCGACGTTTTTGGTACATGGGCGGCGTGCAAAAACTCCAGGTTTCGGCAGGGCGGACCCAAAGTGCGACACTCCCTGTCCGACCCTTGGTGTACTACTGATCGGTATTTGACAGGAGCTACAGTCGGCGGCAAAGGAAATCCCGTGCCATCGTTCTATTCCCTGTCGTGAACTTTCCTCAAGGGCGCATTACTTGGTATTGAATTGGCAACGCTTCTCGCCCCGCTTCCGCCCAGGCCTCCGGTGGTAGAATCGACCGCATAGTGATGCCCGTGTGGTAAAGGGTGGTGTTTCTGTCAAGCCGAGTCGCTCTTTTGGCAAATCCGATCAAGGAGGATTCAGTTGAATCGCCGTAATCTGCTTAATCTCGCCGCGGGAACGGCCGCTGCACAGACGCTTGCACGCGTTATCGCCGCCGCTCAGGAGCGCCACGCCTCCGAGACAGCTGCTGATGAGGATTTCTGGGCCGCTGTCCGCAACGAATTCACGATCGATCGCCTGGTGGTTAACCTGAACAACGGTCACGTCTCGCCGTCTCCGCGCACTGTGCAGGAGGCTATGCGGCGATATCTGGACTACAGCAATATGGGTCCTTACCACACGATGATTCGGCAGCTTGAGCCGAAGGTCGAGATGGCGCGGCGTATGATTGCCGAGGCGGCCGGATGCGATCCCGAGGAGATTGCGATCACCCGCAACTCGAGCGAGGCTCTCGAAATCGCCCAGCTTGGAGTCAAGCTCGATCATGGCGACGAAGTCCTGACGACGAATCAGGACTATCCCCGGATGCTGACCACATTTGAGCAGCGTGCCCGCCGCGACGGCATACGGGTGAAGCAGATTTCATTTCCGGTGCCGGCAATCAGCCTGGATGATCTCTACCAAAGGTTTGAGCAAGCCATATCGCCCGCTACAAAGTTGATCCTGGTCTGCCATATCACCAACCGCACCGGCCAGATCTTTCCAATCCGACGGATTTGCGACATGGCACATGCACGCCGCATTAGGGTAGTCGTCGATGGGGCGCACGCGTTCAGCCATTTCCCGTTTCGGATATCCGATCTGGGCTGCGATTATTACGGCGTGAGCCTGCACAAATGGACATTCGCACCGGTAGGTACAGGGTTTCTTTATGTGCGGAAGCCGCTGATCCGGGAAACATGGGCGCTGATGGCGTCGAGCCAACGGCAAGATGACGACATCCGCAAGTTCGAGGAGATCGGCACCCACCCGTCGGCGAACTTCGCGGCCATTTGCGAGGCCATTGCCTTTAACCAGAATATCGGCATCGAGCGCAAGGCCGCCCGGCTGCGCTATCTGCGGGATCGCTGGGCAAACGCCCTCGGCTCTAACCCGAAGATCCGGATCTTGCACAACCCCGCTCAGGAGATGTCCTGCGGCATAGGGATGCTTGGCCTTCGGGATGGGGACCTGGCGGCCCTGGGACGTTCCCTGGAAGCCAAGCACGGGGTCTTCACAGCGGTAGTCGCGCACTCCGAGTACACCGGCATGCGCATTACGCCGAGCGTTTATACAACCATCCGGGACATCGACTATTTCGTGCGCGCGGTAGAAGAAGAGCTGAAGCACGCGTAGGACAAGCTCACCCCAGACAAATCAACGTGTGCTCGTAATCCCGCAGAGTTCGGATCGGCCATTTTCGACGGGAACTCGTCGGCATTTCCGTGCGATGGACGGCCGCTGACCGACCGTGGGTAAGAAAAGGCTGGCGAGGGGTGCCGCCGAAGTCCACCCCCGGAAAAGGATGGCCGCCCAGGAAGCATTGCCAACGGATCCTCGGCAAAGCGGAGTGGCAAAGCCTGTCCTAAACGGGAGGGTCGTCGGCTTTCGGGAGGCTCGCGTAACTCAGAGCCGGCCCTCTGGCGGGGTGGTCTGGGACGCGCTCCATCCGGGCTATGGGTCTCCGCTTTGCTGGCAAAGATAGGAGGTCATCCGGATTGGGCTTTCGTTGCCCACGATGCGGCTGGAAAGCCAATGAGGCTGCTAATTGTCGTGGTCTATGTCGCCGTGGTCAAAGTATTGGTCGATCTTCTTGCAGATATCCATTCCCACCTCCCGGCATAAATTGGCGATGTCGCAGAGTTCCTGAAGTTGCGCCTCCAGGCACCACTCCCCAGTTCCGTACAGCGGGTGCAGTTTCTCGGACTGGCCAAGGCATGCCTCGTACATTTTGTGGATGATCCAATATTGCCGGTCGCGCAGGGTCTCCAAGCTCCTGGCCGGTTGGTTCGCGGCACTCTTCGCCATGCTTTCGGTTAGTATACTCGCGGGCACGCAACTGGACAATGTCTCGTTTAGGGCAGAGCAGGCCAGGGATGTCCGTTTTGGGGGTTTCAGGTCACCGATATAACCTTCCAGGCCGCCATGTGCTAGCGCGGAATACCGCCTCCATTGAAGATGCGTAAACGTCTAAAGGAAACATTGGTGAGCAGTTTGGCTCTCAGGTTCACTTCGGAGGTACTGACCTAGGCTCTAGCGTAGGCCAGCTTTTTGCTTCTCTTATTTCTTCTGTACTGTGACCGCTACTGCGGTATAAGCTCTGCTGCGTATCGCTGGCAGAAGCACTGTCGCGGGCTGTACCAGACACCGATTGCCGCATGATTCTAGGAATTCTCCACGCACAGGCCACTAATGTACGCTAATAACCAAGCCCATTTGTTGTCTCGCATAATGAATCAATATCGTAGCGGGTTGCTTAAACGTCCTACGACTGGAATTTTGCCGAACGAGTAAAAGATATATCAGCCGCGCGGACTACACTAGCACGCCGGCAAGCGGTCCCGTACTATCCGCAAAGCGCTCCACGGGCGTTCCGAAAGCGTCCAGCATAGAAACGTACAGGTTCGCCAGCGGCGAATCCTCTGAATACTTCAGATGCTGCCCCGCAGCGATCCGGCCGCCCGCGCGGCCCGCCAACACAATCGGCAGTCGGTGGGGATCATGCTTGTTGCCGTCGCTTAGCGCCGAAGCGAACATGATCATCGAATTGTCGAGCACCGAGCGCTCGCCTTCCTTCATGTCGCGGAGCTTGCGGAGCAGGTACCCGTACTGCTCGATGTGCCAACGATTGATAACCGCGTATTGCCGCAGCTTCTCAGGATTATTCGAGTGGTGTGAAATCTCGTGATGCGAGTCCGTCACCCCTTCGAGGAAACGGAAATTCACGCCGCTCACCGCATTGCCAAACATGAATGTGCTGATGCGCGTCGTGTCGCTCTGAAACGCCAGCGCGATCATGTCCAACATGAGGCGGACATGTTCCTGGTGACCCGCCGGACTCTCTGCGGGCTCGGGCGCCGAATTGAGCGGCACGAGGGGCTTCCATGTGCGCTTCGGATCATCAGCCCGCTCCATCCGTGTCTCCAGCGACCGTATGATCGAGAGGTACTCGTCCACGCGCGCCTGATCTGCCGCGCCGAGCCGCGCGCGCATCGTTTTCCCTTGTTGCAACACGCGATCGAGCAACAGCGTATCCTGCTTCGCGCCCATCCCTGCAGGGGACGTGGCGCGGAACAGCCGCGCGTACACCGACCGCGCATTCGTCTCACGCGCAAGCGGAGTCGTCGGATTGCTCCACGCAATGTGGCATCCGTAAACTCGCGTGTACCCGACATTGGCATCCACGCCGGTGGACTCCGGCTCGATCCCCAGTTCGAGAGAAGGCAACGGCGTCTCTGCGCCCGCCCTCTGCGCCGCCACTTGATCCATCGAAACCCCGTGAATGTTGATGTCCAGTCCCAGGGTCTTCGTGATCGTCGTGCAGGTCAGCAGGCTTCCCTCTTTCGTGTAGTGCCCATCGCCCGTATTGGCCGCTGCATTCCATAAGTTGCTGACAACCAGTAATTGGTCCTGAAGATCTTGTAAGGGCAGCAGTGTCGGTGAAAGCCGGAAATCCCTTCCCTCGCCTTCCGGGGTCCACTGGGAGGTGTTGACGCCATTCGGCATGTACAGTACCGCCACGCGTACCGGCCGTTGAACGTTGGCGGGCGCGGACGCCGCGCGCGCCGATGGAACCATCGCCTCCAACCACGGTAAGCCGAGTGCGACGCCGACACCTCGCAACACGGTCCGGCGCAACATGGCCTGATGCCGCGGAATCATCATGGACGGTTCTCCCGTTTCGCTGCACTGGGTAGGCTCTGCTTCAGGCCGTTCGACGGCACCGGCGCTTCCTGATAACGGAACGGAACGCTCAGCACCACCGCGTCGATCAGCGACTGTGCTCGATAGTCATTCCGCTCCACTTCGGCCACAATCCTATCTACTGTACACGAATCCTGCAGCACCAGGCCGCGCCCCAAGCCATAACCGAGCACCTTATTCACCAGGTTGCGTATGAACAAGTCCTTCTTCGCCATCAACGCGGCTTTCAATTGGTTGGGACCATCGAATGCCATCCCGTCCTGCAATTCGCCCTTGGCGTCGATCGGCTTCCCCGCATCCGTCGTGCGCCAGCGTCCCATCACGTCGTAATTCTCGAGCGCGAATCCCAGCGGATCGATACGACTATGACAGGTAGCGCATGCGGGATTCGCCCGATGCTTCGCCAGCCGCTCCCGAAGCGTCGCGGGTTCCTGGCCCGCCGCTGTTTCGTCGAGCTTCGGCACTCCCGGCGGGGGCGGCGGCGGCGGCGTTCCCAGAATGGATTCCAGCACCCACTTCCCGCGTAGCACGGGGCTCGTCCGATGCGGATGCGACGAGATCATCAGCACTGCGGACATCCCCAACAGACCGCCGCGATTACTACCTTCGGGAAGCTCGATGCGCTGCGGCTGCCCCTGATTATCAGACCGGGCCGGCTTGATGGCTGTGTTGTAAAGAACCTTTTGCAGCTTCCTGGTCGCAATCGTCCATTTGGAATCCAACAGGTCCAGTAACGAAAGATCGTGCGACAAAATCTCCCGGAAGAACAGCACCGGTTGATTTTTGATATCGCCCTGTAATTCCGAATCCTTCCACTCCGGAAACAGTTGCGAATCCGGCTGGAACGCCTGACCCAGATCGCGTGTGCGCAGCCACTGGTCGACGAAGCTCCGCGAAAAGTCGAACGACCTTTGATTGCGCAGCATCCGCGCCACCTGCCCCTTTAGAATCTCCGGATTGCTCAGCTTGCCTTCTTCCGCAAGCGCCATCAGCAGACCGTCCGGTTCGCTGTTCCAGAGGAAATAAGAGAGCCGCGACGCCATCGAATAGTCGTCCAGCATCCGCATCTGCCCCATTGTGTTTGGCGGTTCGGTGCGAAACAAAAACCGGGGCGACATCAATACGCCACGCAACGTGTAGAGGATCGATTCCTCGAAAGACTCCCCGCGGCTTCGGGCCGAAGCGAACAACTTCAGATAGAAATCCAGATCACTGCTGTCCACCGGCCGCCGAAATGCCCGCGGCAAAAAGTCCTTCAAGATCGCTGTCGCCGCTGCCTCCGCCGAAACTCCCGGACCCGGAGCCGCAATCAAAAACTTCGCCCGTCCTCGCGGGTCCTTGGACGCATAATTCAGCGCGAGCGTGGCCGCCTCCAGATACTTCTCGGCGTAGACCGGCGATAGAAACAACGTCTCGGCTGCATTGTCGAATCCCTCACCGCCGGCGCTGTCTTCCGGCAGCGCGGACCCGATATCTATATGCACGTTGAGCAGGTCACGAATCGTATTCGTATATTGATAACGATTCAAGCGGCGCGCCGGTGCCGAGCCCGGCACAATTCCATCCGAACACGCCACGCTCCGCAGATTCTGATGGACCCACTCCGCGAATGCCTCCCGCTTCTCCACATCTAGCGCTCCGCCCGGCGGCATCTCGCCGTTGTACACGCGGAAGGCTGCTTTATTCCAGGAATCGGACCTTGCGCGAAGACTCGCAGGCGCGGTCAGTGTATTGAGATCGAACCCGCCAGCCGGCGACTTTCCGGCGTGGCAGGCCGCACAATTTGACTGCATGAATTGTTGGACATCCGCCGCAGTGAGGTGTGAGCCAGCAGGCTGGGCTACCGCCGTCGCCGCGAGGACAATTAACCCCGCTTGTGACCTCAAAATGCACATAGCACAGACGCAATTTAACCCAGATTACTCCCTCCCGCCGATCGCCGCAATCCACGTCACAATCCAGCGGCAACAATCCAGCGGCCGCTTGCCAGAACCGCCATCCGGTTGTATGATCTCGGCTGATGAGCCGTCCGTTCCTACAAATCGTAATCGGTTTCCTGCTCGTCGCAAGTTCCATTTACGCCGCCGATATCGACGGCATCTGGGTCGGGCAGTTGCCTGGCCGCAACGGCGAAGTGGAAGACCTTGCCTTCCGTCTGAAATCCAGCGGCAACTCCATCACCGGCAAAATGTTCGGGGACGAGTTTGACCTCCCCATTACTGGGGGCTCCGTTTTCGGCGATCAAGTCCGATTCATCGTTACCATCACTAACTATTACAACGGCGCCAAGACCCAGTTCGTCTACAGCGGCACCATCAAGGACGGAGTCTTGGAACTTGTCCGCGAGCGGCTCCAGACCGGCGAAAGCAGGCCGCCCGGCAAAAATCCTCCTGGGCGGCAGACCCTCAAGCTGACGCGGCTCAATTGACACCAGTTTCACGAGTTGCCAGAGCTGCGTTGAAACAGGCGCAGCATCCATTCTCCAGGCAGTCCTTGAACAGATACGGGTTGGGAGGGTCGAATTGCGGGGCTTGCCAATCGATCTTTGGCGCCGCCGCGTCCCCGTATGGCCAACATATTCGACCGCTTGACTCAAGGAGCCTTAGCACTTCCGGCGCGCCAAGAGGCCGATCCCCGAGTTACATAGCATGTAAGGAACACACGACACACTACCCATCATCAGCACTTCCCCGAACGCGTGATCATCACGCGTCCCGACGACCCCTTCCAAGGTCAGTCTCTGGAGGTCCTGCGGCAGGCCCGCATGCCCACCGGCCTGCAATTTGTTCTCATTCTGCCGGACGGCAGCAAGTCGCTGATCCCGACGGAAGCGTCTTGGCAAACGACAGGATTTCGGCCTCTGACACTCCTCGCGGGGCTGGTGAACGACGTTCTCCGATAACGATTGTGAAAGGCGGTCCTGATCCGTCTGGCTGCAGGAGCCCGGACGCACGGCCTCCCAGCCTGACACCGTACCAGAAGAACCACACGCCAGATATGTTTTGCATTAGTGTGTAGTTGTGAACATCCCTTTACGGGTCTTTGAATCAGGACGCGGTAAAACGAGGGAGCAGGTAGCGCAGTTCAAATCAGGCCGATGATTGGTAAGGACAGTTTCTTGAAGCCGGCATGGCAGGAGGCGTTACTCCTCGGGTTGTGTATCGCTGCCTGCTCTTTTCAGATTCTGATTCACCCATATATCGGGCTCGCCAACAATGGCGATTTCGCTAAAGTCTTCGCGCGTTTCGCCATGGCGCCGCCTGATGGCAAAGCAAGCAACTTCAACTACTTCGTTTCCGACTACCGGTTCGATCCCAAGTATCGCTGGAAAAGTGAAGTCCAGTCGTCGGAGAACGTGGTGGCCGCAATCCCCATCCTCACGGCCAAATCCCTGGGCGCGCGCGTCTTCAACATCCGTTGGCTGGGCGCTCTTCATATGCTGCTGTTCCTCGGCGCCTACTATGCACTGCTGCTTTACCTGCGACGTTACGAACCGGCTTTTCAGTTAGCCATCGGCGGCCTGTCTTTGTGGATCTTCACCGATGTCGCTTATGTCGCATACTTCAATTCCTTCTTCTCCGATGCTGCCGCGCTTCTCGGCCTGTTGTTGATGGTTCCGCTGGCTTTACACCTCGCCGCGCAGGTGCCGCCCCGCGCGCCTATTGTCTGGCTCTTCACCGCGGCGGCGCTGCTGTTCATCACTTCAAAAACTCAGCACGCCTTGTGGGGAATTTTTCCCGCGGCATTCCTGTTCTGGCGAAGGCGGCTGATCGCCCCGATTGTACTTCTGGCCGCCGCAGCATACGTGGTGCTGTCGACATCTTGGATTTATCCGGCCTACCCTTTGTTCACCGCGATTTTCACAAAGGTCGCTCCCAATGCCCCATCGCCCCAGGCCGCTGTCCGCGAGGTGGGTCTTGGCGAGCCCGAGTATCAGTTCATAGGAAAGCAGGCTTATGCGCCGGGTCTGCCCACCATCGACGTCGGCTGGCTGCGGTACTTCACTGGCAAGACGTCATACGGCAAGCTCCTGCGGTACTGGCTCCGTCATCCCAATGAGGCCGGCCACGTGATGTGCGGCGACCTCGCCAACTTCGCTCCCAACATGCGGCAGTTGAACCTGTCGAACTTCCGCCGTGAAGATGGTCACCCGCCGATGCAGGTCACTACGCATTTCGCCACCTGGAGCCGCCTTCGCGACAGGCTGTACCGCCGCTGGCCGTTCTTCATCGTCGGCTGGTATGGACTGGTCATAGCTGCTGCATGCATCATTCTAGTACGTGATCGCTCGCAGCGCGCCAACACCGCCATCTGCCTGGGCGTCGCCATCATGGCCGTGCTGGAGTTCGTCTTTGCATCCCTTACCGACGCCAACGAAACCGACCGTCACCTGCTGATCTTCCACGCGCTCACCGAAATGACCATCTGCTTCACTGCGGCTTTGAGCCTCACCGTTGCGCTGCGCTTCGGAATTCTAAGGCGTGGTCCGAGGGACCCCGCCCGCCCGGCTTGAGAGCGTAGTGTTGGTGAACTGGAGCAGAGCGGGCACTACGATTTTGATATGATGCTTCCGACTTTGGACATGCTTTACCGTGCATTGACGATCGCAGCACTACTTACTCGATGTCTAGGGGCGAGCGCCTCACCTGTGGTCTACACGCAGGAAGTCGGGGAGCAGGGGATATTGATCAAGGCACCCGCTGACGTCGATAAAGCAGCCCTGACGGCCGCGGCCGCCATAGTCCGGCAGATGCTCGGCCACGTCCGACCCGAGATCCATGCCCGGCTCGTCAAGAGGAAGGCCGCGATTGGCATCACTCCGAAAGATCGATACGTCACTGCACTTCCCGAGTTTGCTTACCAATCTGGGCGCAAAGATGCGAAGGGAAGAGACTATGACTCGTTCAAGATCCGCGGCCTCGGTGCGGTGGTTGGACAGCCGGTCACCGCGACCGCCGAAGAGAATCTCTTGAACTTGCCCGGCGACTCCATGCGAGGTATGAGCGTGACGCATCACGAGTTTGCTCACGCCGTCATGAACCTGGGCTTCAGTGGCGCAGACCGAGCGGCGTGGGCGCGGATCTATCGGAACGGCGCCGACGGTGAGCTATTCAGGGATTGCGGCAGCGAGGGGCGCTTTGCAATGGGCAACGCGGACGAATATTGGGCCGTCCTAAGCACGGCATACTTCTCACGGAATTGGTCCGACCTTAACACGCCGGAAACCGTCAAGAGCCACCATTCCGCGGCATACCAGTTCATCGAGTCCGTTTATGGGCTTCCGACCCGATAAGGCATGCCGTTCTTACACCTGTCGAGATTTGCCTGCGCCCGCATCAACGGACGGGACGAAAATCAGGTCACATTTTTGCGATGATGTTAATAGAGTTAGCGCACATAAATGTCGCTAAAGGACGATATCGCCACTACCTTTTTTGGTGGGATGACGCTTTGTGTTACTCGATAGCGCCATGTCCATTCTGCCCAATAAACATGGGCCTTTCAAGAGCCTCGCGGCGACCAAGACGAGTATACGTCTGAGTTCGCGCTGA
>Ga0126381_100000275_pt1 | contig 57070 bp, 51 predicted proteins | sample PanSoiMetPlot_28_FD_96465 | JGI IMG/M metagenome (GOLD analysis project Ga0126381, IMG submission 96465) | Tropical forest soil microbial communities from Panama - MetaG Plot_28 | ecosystem: Environmental > Terrestrial > Soil > Tropical forest > Bulk soil | place: Panama | collected 2016-02-17 | reverse complement strand
TCAAGACATTGCTCACGTTGACGGAGAGTATTCCCCACGTCAGGGTCAATGTCCCGGATCAGTTGTTCTGTTGGCCGCTTTTCAGGCGATCACCATTGGCCGCTTTTGAGTGATCCCCGAGGCTCTTCTTCATGCGAATCGTCAGGCCTTCGCCGGAGGATTCGGGTCTCTCCTTCAGGCGCTCGACAACTTCGCCGTCAGTTGCGTCGTGCACGATTGGGACGGCAACGGATTATGGACGAATCAGCTAAACGTTTTTTCCTTCTGGCTGTTCCGGGTTTTTCGGATTGCGTTCCCCCTGTTGCCTGGCGCGGCGGTTTGCCTCGCCCTCGTTCGATTCCGCCGGGTTGACATCTGGTTTCTGCTTCTTTCGGGGATTCCGGTCTTAACGGTCATGATGCTCATCGCCGCGCACACGATGGCTGGCGCGCCTTACCCGTTCGCCCGCTTCGTGATGTACTGTTGGCCGCTCTGGGCGTTTCTGATTTGCGTTCTGATGGAACAGGTCCCGCGCTACAGGGCGCCTCTTTTGGCGTTCTGTCTGATCATGACAGCGCAATCGGCGCTGCAGTTCGATCTGGATCACTTCGCGTGGTTGAAATACAGCGCCGGAACGCGGCAGATCGCCGACTTCATTCGGCAGCGCACTGTGGGGGAAGCGGCTCGCGCAGTAGAAATCTCCAGCAGCGGTTCACTCTACGCGTGCCTCGATTTCTATCGATCGATCTATGCGATGCGCAATTGGCGTTTGAGCGTGGTATCGGCGCCCCAGAGTTCCCCGGACTATCTGGTTCTGGACATGTTCGATGCGCCGCGGGGCTTGCCTAGTGGGTACACGGAAATCTGGCGCGACAGGCTTTCCGACGCGATTGTCGCGGAACCGGCGCGTCCATAGTCTAAAATCAATAAAGCAGCGTAAATGAGGGCGCTTAGCTCAGCCGGTTAGAGCGCCTGCCTTACAAGCAGGAGGTCCGCGGTTCGAGCCCGCGAGCGCCCACCAATCTTTTCAATAATTTGCGTTTTTCGGCCGAGCAAAAAGTTGTTCATTTGTGTTCAAAACCTTTCGCGGTTTTCTTTTCAGTCTTCGGTGACATCTGCCGATCGAACTCTTCGATAGCCAATCGCAGACTATCAGACATCGCCTGCGTGTAGATGTTCATGGTGGTTTGCGCATTTGAGTGGCGCATCTGACTCTGCTGGTCCTTTACGGTTCCAACGCGGTGGAAGTGAGTCGCAAACGTGCGTCGCAGAGACTGGAACGTCACACCCTTGATTCCGACGCTCTCGGCCGCTGGCCGCAGAACGTCGCGTTGAAGATAATTGTGGGCGTCTATCGGCTTGTTCACTGACGACGGAAAGATGAAATCGTCTGGATTGGGGTGCCCGCTTACCTCGTACCAGAGGGCGAGATCGTCAGCCAGAGACTTGGGGAGAGCCACCTCCGCCGCGCTGCCACTGGTCTTTGTCCGTCCAAGTTTTCCGCGATACACGGCTTCTTCGATCTTGAGCGCTCCGTTCCCAAAGCACCGCCATCGAAGGGCAAAGAGTTCGCCGGGACGGAACGCGCACAGAACGAAAAGGCGAAAGATAAGTAGATCCCGCCCTTCGAGAACTCCCAGTAGTTTGTGATATTCGGCCTTTGTCAGGAATCGCTTACAGGTGGCGCGCGTCGGCGGTAACGTCAATTTCCGGGCGGGATTCCGGACGAGGTATTCCTGCTCAACAGCTTCCTCGAGCACTGCTCGTGTCCACGTCTTGGCCTTGTCGACCAGCGATTTCGAGTATTTCGCGGCAAGTTTGTTCAGATGCGTCTGGAGATCAAACCGGCGCAGACTCGCGAGCGGTGATGAGCCGAATGTCGGAAGAATGTGCCGGGTCATTGTGAAGACCACGGCGCTTCGCGTCGAGTCGCGCCACCGAACCTGCAATGGAAGAAAACGCTGCTCCCAAAACCACCGCAGCGTTACGTTCGGATCCGGCCGCGCGGTCTTGCCTGTCTCCCGTTCAATAATTTCCCGCAGCTTGCTTTCGGCTTCCCACTTCCGGAGTTCGGATTTTGGACCCAACGTGACGACTTGGTGCCTTCTAATCTCCTTGTCCTCTGCCGAGCGGACATACACGAAATAGTGACCGCGCCATTTCCTGATCTTCTTGCCGACCTCCTCCAGATACCCCTCTTGGTAGCGGTCGCGTGCCATTTCAGTTGCTGATTCCCTCCGTGCAGGTGCGGAGGAAGTCCTCCACGTCCTCGGGTCGGAAACGAAGGAGCTTGCCGACTTTCACCGCCCTGATCCGCGGTTCTTTGCGCGTGGCGTGGTCGCGCACCCAGCCCGACGAGACCCCCAGCCATTTAGCGACGTCTGTTGGTCCGAGCAATCGTTGAACGCTGGTCCTCTCCGCTGAAATCCGCATATCTCGGTTGAACTGCACGAAACTACCTCCTCAATAGCTAAAGAAGGCTTTTTCGAAGAAAAACCGACAAGAAACATCTCGCCTTCTCGACGGTTTCGGGGCGGTGTCGAAAAGTCTGTCGAACTCAGGACCGCCGCGGCGACACTTTCGGGGCGGCCAGTGTTTCTTCCGGTGTGGATATGGCGGGTCTTCGGCCATGGGCTCCATTGAAACGACCCTTTCCGGGCGCGGACACGACGGTTTCGGGGCGCGCCACCTTATTGACTCCTGTAGCTCTTCCTGAGGTGTACCTGTAGTAGTCGCTGTGGAATTGTGCAAATCAGCGATCACAGGCGCGCGCCTGACGGCGCTGAGACTCCACGTCAGGAATCGTACGCAGCGCGTGAAGATCGTTGTCGGATTTTCCGAAAAAAAGCCTTCTTGAAAGGTAGAAGGGCATTTCCGGCATGATCGCCGGTTTGCTCGGCGTTTTGGGATTACAACGTTTTCCTCAGGAACTCCATTTCGTGCGTTACATCGTATTTCGATCCGCTCTCCTCGCTTTCGCAGCAACGCTTTCAATTTCATCGCTCCGGGCGCGAGAAACCGGCGCCGAATCTCCCTTGCTTCGGCATGCCTTCGAACTTGTGGACCTGAACAACTGGTCCGGGGCTGAGCCCGAGTTCGTGCGCGCGGCAGCCGCATTCCGCAAGAACGGGGACCGCGTCGGCCTCGCTTATGCCGAACTCGGGATCATCCGCGCGACCATTCAGGGGCGGAATCTGGCAATCACATCAGCGGAACTGCGGCAGCGATTGGATTCCGACCCCATCATGAAGTCGGATCGCGAGCTGCGGATATTCTGCCTCGCGATCAAGGGCGACATTGACGGTGAGATGGAATCGGCGCTCATGCGGGAAGACTGGCTGGAGGTGGCCCGCCTTGCGCCGGCATCGCGCGATCCCCGCTGGAGCTATCGTGCGGCGGCGGAACTCGGCCTCGCTGCCTACTACGAAGGGGACTTGGAATCTGCCCGGCGCAAAGTCGGTGGAGCGCTTATCGCCGCGAGGCAGGCCCACGACATCGGTGCGCAGGTGAAATACCTGTATGCGGTCGGGCTCGGCTTGAATGCGACTCGTATGAACAGCGAGGCAATTGCATACCTCGATCAGGCCATCGCGCTTTCCGAAGCGACTCCCGGCACGCCTTACCCGTACATGTGCTACAACGCCAAAGCGGACGCGCTGCTCGCGATGGGGAAGGCGCAGGAGGCGAGGAAGATCTCGGATGGGCTACTCGAGAATGAGCGACAGCGCAAGTCTCTGCAGTTCCAGGCCATTACGCTTCAAACGCGAGCTCAGATCAAGCTCGCGCAGCACGACACGGCCGGCGCAGTCTCCGATCTCAATGCGGCTATTGAGCTCTGTCAGACGGAAGGGTATGAGCGCGCCCTGATCGAGATAAGAATCATGCTGGCGGACATCTACCGCGGTCGCGGCAATCTGACCGACGCCGAACGCCTTCTCTCCAGCGCCGCGACAACGACTCAGCGAAACGGTGAGGTGTATACCCTGCCGTCCCGACTTCGCGTTCTCGCCGAAATCCAGGAAGCTCGCGGCCACTACGCCGCAGCCGACCGTACCTACGACCGCGCCGAAGCTTTTATCGACGCCAACATCGGCAACGATTCGGCGGTTCTCGACAAGACTGCCTGGATTAAATCCGTAAGCGACCTCTACGTCGCTCACTTTGGATTAATCGCCAATCACCTCGACAATCCGGCAAAAGCATACTCCGTTGTGGAGCAAGTGCGCGGGCGTATCATGACGGACCTCCTTCTGGGTGGTTCACAGGCGCCGGTGAAAGCGCGCGAAAACGAAAAGGCAATATCCCGATTGCGCCTGCAAATGATGGCCGCGAAGTCCAACGCCGATGTCGAAAAGTTCCGAGAACAAATTGCTCTACTGGAGCAGGTGCGATGGCTTACGCCCGAGATCAGCATTCTGAAGTCCCGAAGATATTCGCACGTCCCTCTCCGAAGCGTGCAGGAGGCGATGAGCGCCGACGCCACAATCCTGGAATACGTGGTGGGGGAGCCGGCTTCCTGGTGTCTGGTCGTCCGAAGGAACGGGCTGCATGCGGTCCGACTGGCGGGTCGGCGGCAGATCGAGAAGCTGATCCGGACATACCTCGCGGAAGTCAAAGACAAACAGCCAGCGCAGGCAGCGGCGCGCGAACTCTACGCGGCTCTTCTGGAGCCGACCATCGGGACGGCGCGATCCGGCGATCTCATGATCGTTCGCGACGGCCAGCTGAATCTGCTCCCGTTCGACGCGCTTCGCACAGCGTCCGGCAAGTTCGTCGGTGAGGAGAGGGTCATCTCGTATCTGCCGTCCGCCGGTAGCTTCTACCTGCTGACCGCCGAGTCGGAAAAGTCCAATCCCAGCAGGAGGGTGCTCGCGGTGGGCGGGGTGCCCTATGATCGGGCAGCAGATCACTTCAGGAATCTGATCGCGGGCCACGGCTTCGGCCAGACCGTTCTTTCGAATTTGCAGAATTCGCGCGAGGAAGCGAATGCGGCCGCGGCCATAGCTTCCGGGGCAGGCGTCAAAATGGTCCTCGGCGCGGCGGCGACAGAATCCGCAGTGAAACAGGCATTGGCGGACCCATACCGTGTGGTTCATCTGGCGGTCCACAGCGTCGTCGACGCAAGCCGTCCCGACCGAGCCGCGCTGATTTTCCTTGACGACCCGGGTACCGGTGAGGATGGATTTTTGCAGGCGCCCGAGATCGCCCAGTTACGGATCCGGGCCGACCTGGTTGTTTTATCGGCATGCGATACCGCCGTCGGTCCGGTTGAAGGGCAGGACGGTGTGGCTACTATCGCCCGGTCCTTTCTGCTCGCAGGAGCAAGAAATGTGATTTCCACGCTGTGGTCCACGGACGATAACTCCTCGGTGGAGCTGCTGAAGCGTTTCTACACGCATCTTGCGGCGGGCGAATCGGCGGCGCCTTCATTGGCCGATGCGAAGCGCGAGTTCGTCGCAAAATTCGGCGGCGTGGCAGCCCCTTGGTACTGGGCCGCATTCACCTTCGAAGGCGTGCCAACGACAGCAACTATCTCTCATGAACAGAAAAGAAACGCAAACTACTCAGCTCACTCCGGCGCAGCGGACGGCCATCATAAAGGCGATTAGCGCCCGCGTCCAAAAACATTTTGTGAATTTGGCAGGCGTCGACCTTGTTGCCTGGCAGGCCGACCTGAAGCGTGCCGAGGCTGCGTTGCTGACAGCGCCGATCGATGAGTTCGAGAAAGGCATCAATGAGCACCTGAAAGGGCTGCAAAGCAGCCACGTGGCTTTCTATCACGGCCTTCAGGCTAAGTTTCTGCCTCAGCATTCGATCAATGCCACATTGAAGATCATTGGCCGAAACAAGGACGCACGATGGATGTTTCTGGATGTGTTCCCCGAGGGACCAGCGGCGAAAGCGGGTATTGGTCCCGGACAGGTATTGGTCGCTATTGATCGCGTTCCCGCCGCACCGCCCGAAATGCCTGTTCTGAAAACGGGCCGGGACTACAACCTCACGATTTCTGAAGGCGTCGGCGGGGCAAGCCGCGAAGTTACGGTCCGGGTTCCATTTCGGAAAGGCACGAAGCAACGGCCGCCGATCGTGGAACCCGTTCCTGTAACCGGGCGCATGGCTGAGGGAAATGTTGGTGTGCTTCGGATCCCCTATTTCTCAGGCGCGGCGGGAATGCGTTTTGGGAAGGCTCTCTCGGCAGCAATTGAAGATCTGAAGCGGCGTGGATGTGACAGTTTGATCGTCGATCTTCGCGGCAATATCGGCGGAAGTCTGGGATTTTCGATACTTGCGAGTTATCTGTGTCCCGACAAGCGGCCTATCGGCTACAGCATCACTCCGAAGAGCGCACGACTGGACCTTCACAGAGAGTCCTTGCCCCGTGTGCCGATGCCGAAAACGAGGTTATCTCTCGTCGCGAGGCTGGCGGAGTATGCGTTCCGGGACAAATCGGTGGTACTGCTAACGCAAGGGTTGGGTAGCCAGCCGTTCCACGGCAGAATTGCTGTTCTCGTGAATGAGTGGACGAGCAGCGCCGGCGAGATGGTGGCGAGCTTCGCGAAGGAGCACGGGCTGGCCACCGTCGTCGGCACGAAGACGCAGGGAAAGGTGCTCGGGGCTGCGAACTTCAAGGTCGGGGCCGATTACTTCGTTCGATTGCCGATCTTCGGCTGGATGACTTGGGGCGGTGAGTGCCTGGAGCGGACCGGCGTATCGCCAGATATATGCGTCGACGAACAACCACAATTGCTTGCGCGCGGTGTAGATATGCAGATGGATCGTGCCATGGACGCTATCGTTGGGGCAAGCTCATAACCGGCGAGCGTTACACCGGCACAGGGGATGAGGATTCTTGTTGAATCGCGATCGGGCTTTCTCACTGTGGCCGACGATCCGCCCGGGTCATAAGTACCACATCCGCGATTGGGGCGCTCCTCGTCGACTGCGCATCGGTCTGCCCACTTTCGGTTAGCGCGTAATCCAGCCCGAACCATTCAAGATCCCAGAACGCCGTTTCGTGCCAAAAGCTCTTCCGACAATCCGGTATTAGTCAGATCTTCGGTCCGTTTGGGCCGAGCCCATCTTAATTGATAATGAATGCAGTGCTCGAAAACAGAGGGCTGCAGATGAAAATATTGTCGCTGAGCGTTCTGTGCATTTTGTCCGGCTTCGCTGCGGAGGAGCCGCCGCTTCGAGAGCTGTCAACGCAGGCCGTGCCCTTCCCTAATTCGATAGCTCCGTTGTTTCGTCGCGGCTTCTTGGTTATGTTTCCGCCCGGAGCAGCGGCAGGGACTCATCCGCCGCTTTCATCGGTAAAGTACGGGTTTTCGGTTTATGCTCCCGATGGAAACTCCGCATTTAGCAGGAATATCGACATGCCGGAAGGAAGCCAGCCCGTCGTGCGCGATGTGGATTTCGACAGTGATGGCGGTGCAGCCGTGGCAGCCAGTGCTCAGGGGGGAGCCTCCGGTTTTATTATGGGCATTCTGCTTCTGGATCACACAGGCCGGCAAACGGGCTTCATCAACACCGGGCGGTATCAGCCTACCGCTATCGCGATTGCGCCGGACCACTCCATCTGGACACTTGGATGGCAGATGGAGGCTGATCGCTCCCCCTATCCCGATCGACAGGACTACATGATCGTCCGACAATATTCTGCGGACGGCAAGGAGGCGAAAAAGTGTCTGCCCCGGTCCTCCTTTCCGGCAGGTCTCGAACCAGGGAACGGTGGGCCAAGTGTGCACATTGAAGTGACTCGTGACAGAGTGGGAGTCCTCGCGTACTCGGGCAATACAAGCGGAAACGCCGAATGGATCGAACTGGATCTGAACGGAAATTTACTGAACCGCTCGCGAGTAGACAGCATGATGCCGAACGCAGCTGCATTCACGGAAAACGACCATGTTTATCTAGGAGGGTTCACCAGAGACGTGTACACTTTCGATGCTGCTTCGCGCGCGTGGAGGCCGATTCCTAAACACGAAGGAACTTTCATGGGAGTGGAAGGCAACAGCTTGGTCTACAGGCAAGGAAGAAACTCGGGGCCGATCCAACTTCGATGGTTCAGTGAGCCTTAAAAGAAACGTGACCTCAATGCAAGGCCCTGAGAGGCCACCCGGTAACCCGCATTGCTCTCCTTTCAAAGAGTGTTTGTGACTCTCCAGAGTAAGGCGAAATCGCGCCTAGAGCGTGGAAAAAACTCCGAGGCAAAACGACCCATCGGCGGTATCTGTAGGAAAGCTTGTTGAGGAATATTACTCCTGCGAAACGCGCTTGTGGTTTAGCGCGTAGAGGCTGTTCGGCGCACAACGCCGACATGCCTCAACATAGCCACTTATCGGATGGCCGGGAGTAAGTCTACCTTGCCCCCATGGTCCATTCCGGATGAGGAATACATTCGAAATTGGATGTGCACGCTTGTTCTCGCCCTCGCTCTGTGGACTTCGATGCGGGCGGCCTCACGGCCGGAAACAGCGGTCTTCAGCGCTTTGAAACAAGCTGACCCCACCCTTTCGCACTTCGTCGAGTTGCAGCGCGCAAGCGTCTCTGAAGAATTCGATCTCGTAGTTGCGATTGGGAGCCCGAAGGCGTTCCCGGCCGGGCATCGCTGGATGATCTGGAGTGAAGATCGGAGGATCGGCCTGTTCCTTCAGGAAAAACACGCCCCCGAGCGCGTTTATCTGCTGGGGGCAAAATCCGGATTTCCGGATTGCGCCGCCCGTATCGAGCGCGTCACGGCGACCGATTCGGTCATTTCGTGCCGCGGCGAAAAATCGGAGCAGTTCCCAAACCAGAAGTGGGTGTACAACGTACGCGCCAAAAGCCTTATCCGGCAGTTCTCCTATCAGCCGTTCGCCATGTACCGCGTTTTTGCGAAACCCAAAGGCGCTTCAATGCCCGGGGCCGCGGTTTTCGTCGGCAGCGATCGGCAAAGGTTGATCGCTGTAGAATACAACCCGGACGAGACGCCCGTCTTTCGCGTTCTAGGCAATGCAGCAGCGAAAGCCTGGATCGAACGCGTCCACGTTTCCTCAGGCACTGAAGGGGCACCGCCGCGAAGTGTGATCTACGTTGAAAATGACCAGGAGCGACTGCCGGCTGCTGTTCCCCGACTTCCCCGAACGACATATGCCCAGTTCGCCGCCGCGCGTCCCCAGCGCGTGAAAGACGGTTACAAGCGCGAAGGCACTCAACTCGTCGAGTCTATCGGCGCGTGGCAGCGAGAAGACGGAAAGATCTGGTTCGGTAAGACTTTCTATGACGGTGAGGGAAGTAGCGGCGTCGGAGGGTTCGGCTATTTTGATGAGAAGGACAAGAAACTGCAGTTGTTCAGTCCGCCCGAGATCGCGGATTGGTCTGTTTCGGCCATTGACGTCACACCGGGCGCGGTCTGGATGGCTCTGGTAGATAACGGCGAATACGGAGGATCGAGCGGCGGATTGCTCCGATACGATCGTCACGGCGGCGCGTCGCGTCGGATTACGCTGCCCGACCTCGCTCTCCGCCTTACTCACGTCAGCGGAAAGACCTTGGCGGCGACCGATTTCGGCTTCGCAGTAGTTGAAGGTGACCAGATTGCCCGTTTTTTTGTGGACCAGACAACAGACGGCCAGTGGGCTGTGGTACAAGCCTCCCGTTGATGCGCGGAACATCAAACGGGTAGCCATTGCTTGACCGAGAAGTCCCAGATGCGCCGGAGTGCTTCGCCGATGGTGATTCCAGGTCGTGGCGGAATAACGCGCGATCCGGGTTGGCGGGCAAGAAGTCCCGATCGCGGACACGACCGGCGCAACAGTTGCGGCAGTCTGCACGACGGCGCCCGGGATTTCCAGCACGGCTTTGACCGCGCTGTGCTTCAGGGGAGGGTCGAATGCGCGCGATGGTTGCACGAGCATGGCGCTCGAGTTGCCCCGGCATCGTCATGGGCGCATGTGAAGCGCCGGATCCCGCCGGCATGCGTCTTCTCGTCGCGTTGAATGCGCCGTTCATGGACGGGCGCGGCAATCGTCTCGCGCCACTCGCGCTGGTGCTCGAAACGGCGGGAATCCCCGGAGATACCATTTGACGGACCCGCGGGATACCGCCGAACGCGGCCATGAGCCTCCCGGTAAGCCGCCTGAAAGCCAGGGATCTGCATCCAGCGCACGAGAATCTTTGGCGCGATGCAGACGGATTTCGCGGCGTCTTTCACGCGGCGATTTGCTTGCTCCGTTTGTGCCCGAATTTCGCTCCGTGGCCGGTCATCAATGAAATTACAGGCAGCCGGATAGACCGTAGGCGCTCGTTCAGGCCGTCATCTGGGCTGAAGTGGTTACATCTTTTAACGGTCTAAAGAGACGCACCGGCCTTTTTGTGAAACTCAGGGCTAGCCAGCGCATCTGCGAGCGTGAGGTTGTGTTGAGCGGTCATCAACATACCCGGTCGCGGGCAGAAACCCATGTTTTTGGAGGATATCAACAGATCGCGGAAACGGCTATTCGACGGTCTGCGGCGGTTTAAACGAGAGGTCTATCCGAATCGGCAGGTGGAATATCGCCAGGCGGTAAAGGAAGGCCAAAAGCCGCACGCACTATTCATCACGTGTGCGGACTCGAGGATTGACCCGGAAATGATCACGCAATCGGGCCCGGGCGAGATTTTCGTCTCACGAAATATCGGCAATATGGTCCCACCCTATGGCGAAGCGTTAGGCTCCGTCTCAGCCATCATCGAATACGCCGTCGCCGGGCTGCAAGTCAGCCACGTGGTGGTGTGCGGACACAGCGATTGCGGCGCGTTGATCGGATTACTTCATCCTGAGAAAGTGGCGCGGTTGCCCATAATGAAATCGTGGCTACGCCACGGAGAAACAGCCGTGAGCTTCGTACGCAGCAGCAACACGGCACAGGACGACAACACCGCTCTCGAAGAACTCACCGAAGCAAACGTCCTCCTGCAAATGGATCATCTGCGGACTCACCCTTCGGTTGCGGAGCGCCTTGCGCAGGGCTCGCTGGCACTGTCCGGATGGGTTTATGACATTGCCGATGGAATCGTCCGCGTTTACGACGAAAGCCAGCGCAAATTCCTTGGCGTAACGCCTGAGGAACGTGCCGGCGTCGGGGGTTCGAGTAAATGATAATACTCAGGAACACGACGTTCCGGGCGTTGGCCAATTACGTTGGACCCCCTCTCGTGGCCTTGTTTGTCCAGAAAAAGTGCAGCTACCAGGGACCTCATGGCGTACGAAATACGTAATGTCGGGCCGGGTGCTTATGAGATTCGCAGCCCTTCGGGTAAGATCGTTCACTACCACTTTGATCCCATAGACCATAGATGGGCGGTGGACGAAGATCCTGAGCACTACAGATTTCAAAATCAGCCCGAAGCGGAAAATCGGGCAAGGCTCCTGTGCGGAGACGCCGAGTTGGCGGCCGACCGTCGCGATCACGCCACGGGCGTCTGAAACGCAGCGCGGGCCCGTTTCACTTCAGGCCGTCAGGGCTCACGCTCTGGCGGCTTTTTCATTTTCGCGCGAACATGAATCGCCTTCTGTTCGCGCTGCAGGCTTATTGGGTTGCTGCTCTTTCGGGAGGCGCCAGACGGGCACGAGCAAGCCTTCATCAACGCCGGGCAGGCGCGCGGCAAATTTTTCGGCCAGATCGTCCCGACCGGCCTCGTGCGCAAGGCGGCACAATCGCGAGGTGGTGACGGCGTCCGGCGTGCGGCCGCCTTCATAGTGCGCGACCGAGTGTCCTCCGATGTCGAGCTTTGTCGCGAGCCCAAGCTGGGTCATGCCAAGGACCGAACGCAGTGTTTTGATAGTTTCCGATAGCTCACGTTTCATCAAGAAGGACGGTACGCCTGAGGCCGACGGCTGCCAAGGGTAGGCAAGGCGGCTTTTATTCGTAGGAAACTCGGAATAGAGCCTTTGCACGTTGTATTTCTTTCGAAATGATTTGTCAGACTTTCAGCCTGATGACCTTAAATTAGGGCACTCAGGCTCAGGGCAGAACCCCATTTTCAGTACCCGGATCCCCCCCATTTCCGGGGGTGACGAGGCTACCAGTACCAGGGTGTGATTTCAGAGATGGAGGATGCCGCGGCGCAGGCCGATCATCACGGCGTGAGTACGATCATTTGCGTCCAGTTTCGAGAGAATGTTCTTCAGGTGGCCGTTAACAGTGTCTTCGCTGATCGAGAGGCGGTGGGCGATTTCCTTGTTCCGGTTTCCCCCGGCCACGAGTTGGAGCACCTCGGTTTCGCGCGGCGTAAGACCGTCGTCGGCGAAATGCTCGGCAAGTCGCGCCGCGACAGCGGGAGCGACGCGTCGCTTTCCACTATGAACCAGGCGGATTTCTTCCATGATCTCGACGCCTTTCATGCCTTTCAAAAGATAGCCCTGCGCGCCCGCCGACAGAGCGCGCTTGATATCCATGTCTCCCTCGGACGAGCTGAGCATGACGACGCAGGCATCCGGAGCCGCGGTAAGAATCACGCCCATCGCGTCGATTCCGCTCATATCGGGGAGCCGAACATCCATCAGCGTCACATCAGGGAGATGGATCGCATGTTGCTGGATCCCCTCCCTGCCCGTCGCCGCTTCCGCCACGAGCGACATGTCTCGCTGACGATCAATGATCCCTGCCAGTCCTTCCCGCACCATCGGATGATCATCAACGCATAGTACGCGGATGGTTGTTTGCGAGTCCATAGTCAGCTCTTGGTTTCGGTTTGGTTCAGTTCGTTCTCATGAGAGACATACCCCCCGATCGAGCGGCCGAAGCGCCTCAATGAAATGATTCTGGCTAACAGGCTTCTCGTGTTGCCCGGACCGCGCAGCGGTATCGCGACGCTCACCTCCGTGCCGCCCGCGTGCCCGCTCCGCAACGTCAGACGACCGCCCGCTCGTTCTGCCCGCTCGCGCATTCCCTGGAGGCCAAAATGGCCGGAACGTCCTTCGGTGACGAGGCTGGCCGCGATACCACACCCGTCATCACGTACCACAAGCTGAACAGTGTTATGAGAACAACGCAGCCCGACCTCAATAGACTTCGCTTGGGCATGACGAAAAGCGTTGGTAATGGCTTCGCGGCCAATGCGATCGAGTTCGTGCCAGATTAAGGAATGCAGTTGCAATTCGTCGCCTTGAACGAAGGCCTGGAAGCGGGGCGCGTCTCCTGCGCGGACTTCCATTCCCGCGCGGGACAGCGACTCGATCAGGTCTTTCGTACTGGCTGAGGACGATCGCAGATCCGTTAAGGCGTGTCTTCCGCCGGCGATCGCTTCTCCAAGCCGGTTCTGGACCACATTCAGAGCGGCTGGAACTTCGTTTGGCTCGTCTTTTATCTGATCTTCAATGATGTCGAGTTGAAGGCGGGCCCCCACCATATCCTGAATCAAGGTATCGTGCAATTCCTGCGCGATACGGGTTCGTTCCGCAAGGCGATCTTCGAAGCGAATGTTCAATTGACGTATGCGCGCCCGGTAGCCGGCTAAGCCCAGCGACGCCGCCATCAGAAGCAAAATACCGCGAAACCACCACGTCTCCCACCACGGTGGCAGAATCGTGACGGCAAGAGCGACTCCTTTGCTGTTCCAAACCCCGTCATTGTTCGATCCCTGCACTCGAAATGTGTACGTCCGCGCCGCAAGGTTCGTATAGGTTGCGGTATGGTGCGCACTATCCACCTCGTTCCACTCCGGCTCCAGCCCTTCCAGCCGATAGCGATATCGGTTCTTCAACGGATCCGCATAACTCAGCGATGCGAACTCGATCGCGAAGATATTCTGCGAGTGATTCAACGTGAGAGAACCAACCTCCCAAATCGGTTTCGCGAGCACCGAGCCACCGCCCACGCGAACCGGCTTATTCGACAGAAGGAAATCGGTTAAGACGACCGGGGGAACATAAGGATTGGGCGACAGCCTGTCTGGATGAAACACGGTCAGACCGTCCTTCGATCCGAAGACAAGCTCGCCGTCTCGCGTTACGCAGCTACCCTCCGCGCCGAATGGGCTCAGCTCATCTCCGGCCAGACCGTCCGATTCCGAGTAATTGCGGAAGATGCGATCGCGCGGATTGAAATGAGAGAGGCCCGCATGAGTGGCGAGCCAAAGATCTCCATGCCCGTCCTCCAGAATCGCTTCGATCGTCTCGTCCGGGAGGCCGTCCTTCATCGTGAAGGTGGTGAAGGTTCCCCGGGTACGGTCCATCCGCGCAAGCCCCTCTCTGGTACCGATCCACAAGGTTCCGGCGTGATCCTCATAGATGGCATTCACGGCATCGTTGATGAGACTGCCGGGCTCATCGGTGTGGCGGTAAGTCGTGAACTGCTCCGTAGCCCGGTCAAAGCGGTTCAGCCCGCGATTGGTAGCAACCCAAAGTATTCCCTCCCGGTCCTCCACAATGATCTTCGCGTCATCCTCGGACAGGCTATGGGCATCTCCGGGACGATTGCGGTAGGCGCGAAAATGTCCGGCCTTCGCGTCGAACCGGTTCAGCCCACCGCCGCCGGTGCCGATCCACAACACGCCCTCACGGTCAATCAACAAGGTCAGCACGCGGTCGCTACTCAGGCTGCTCGGGTTGCCGCCGTCATGCCGGTACGCAACAAACCGTTCTTTGCCGGGATCGAGACGGTTCAGTCCACCGCCATAAGTACCCACCCACACCGTGCCCGAGCCATCTTCGCGCACTGCCGAAACGGTGTTGTAGGAGATGCTCGACGGATTCCGGGGATCGTGCAGGTACGCCGTAAATTGGCCGGCCTTCCGATCCAGCCGGTGGAGCCCGTCGCGCGTGCCAACCCAGAGATATCCCCGGCTGTCCTCACGCACAGACCAGATCCCGGCGTCGCGCAGCCCGCCCGGGCCCTTCTGTCGATATCGAACAAATCCCGGCCGCCTCTGGATAAAGCTGCTGACGCCTTTTCGGCCGCCTGCCCAGATGATTCCTTCCGAATCTTCAAAAAGCGCTTCGACCTGGTTGTCGCTTAACGTCGTCGCATCAGCCGGGTCGTTCTTATACCGGATGAACCTCTTCGTCTCCGGCTCAAAGCGGAGTAATCCTTCGCCGATGGTACCCATCCAGAGCGATCCCCCGCGCGCCGCAAGAAAGGTGGTGACGCCCGCCAATGCGTCGCTGCCGGGCTGCTCCCGGAAAAAGGAATAGTGAGTGAATCGCCCGCTCTTCGGATCCAGCGCGTCCAGCAGATTTCCCACTCCCACCCAGAGGATGCCCTCCCGGTCTTCCCAAACGAAATTCACTATCTCCTGGCCAAGGCTGTGTGAATCCTGCGAGTCGTGCACGTAACGAGTGACGCGGCCGGTATTGCGGTCGAGCTTATTCAGTCCATGAAAGGTCCCGACCCACAAATTACCCTCGCGATCTTCGTCAATGCTGTTGATCTGATTACTACTAAGGGAACTCGGGTCCTTCGGATTGTGCTCGTAATGGATAAAACTGCTGCTCCCCGGATCCAGACGATTGAGTCCATCGCTCGCAAGCCACAAGGTCCCGCGGCGATCCTCATAGATGCGAGACACGATATTGGCGCTCAGGCTGCGAACATCGTTAGGATCGTGCCGGTAGTGGACAAATGCATCTCGCGCCTCGTCCAGTCGGTCCAGTCCGCCGAAGTTTGTGCCAACCCAGAGATTCCCTTTTCGGTCGACGAAAACGGTCCTGACACTGTCATCGCTCAGGGTGCCGGGGTCGTCGGGATCGTGCCGGTAGTGTCTCAGTCCATGGCCGTCATACCGGGACAAGCCTGCGCCCCCGAACCACATGAAGCCATGCTTGTCCTGTGCGATGGAATTGAACGTTCCCTGAAATCGCTCCCCGTTGATGAAAAGCGTACTGAAGCGAATGTCCTGTTGATCAATGGTTGGCAGTGTCACCGTGCCGCCCGCCACACGGGCAGGCGCGCAGAACAGGATTAGCGTCCCCGTGAAGGAGGCAAGGGCCAAACCTGCCGTGCGTTGATGCGCTGCAGTCATCTCGCAGTTCGCGATTCAACGGCGTATGAAATCATCGCCGCAGAACAGCTCAGGACTGCAATCGTAACGCAGGCGCGCGGCGTTTGCCGAGAGGGACGAATGGCGGTATTCGTGGGAGCGCGCGAATCCGGGGTTATCTCGAACACACGATATGCCCAACGCGGGAAGATGGTTAAGCAAGGTAGGCTGCCGAAGGCCGCCCTAAGCTGGCGAGGCTGGCGGATCCCGAGCAAGAAGTCCCTAGCGATGATCGGAAGTGCGGAGGCAGGAGATGACCGAGGGCAGAGGAGGTTCAGGGCCGAGGCACTTTCGATAGCGGGACTTGAAGGAAGCCGTCGCCGGAATGCCGCTATGGGGTTTCGTCGGGTGTTTGGTACTGCAGAGGCGTAACTGAGGTCAGCGAGTCGGTGTGTCGAAGCTTCTCAGCGGGCCCGACGAAGCGGAAATGGACGAACGGGCGCATGGTTTAAAAGAGGTTCACGTAATTACCAGGCTCGCTGGACACACTACGGCATTCGCGCACGAGAGCGCATTGTTCGGCAACGCTGTGCTCGTTTTTATGATGAATCGACGGTGAGACACTGGCGAGCAGTGGAGCTGATTTCCATCGCAGTCAGTCTCTCGACGACACGCATGCTGCCGTGGCAGATCGGGCACGACCAGGTTGGCCCATCGCGTATAGCAGCCTGATCCCCGACTGGTTCCGGGGCAGCAAGTAACCGGCGGCAGTCCGCAAGCAGAGCTTGGCGATGGCAGTTCGCGAGGAACCCGAAACTGCGGATGCGCACGAAGCCCCGTGGCAGGACATGCAGAAGGAACCGGCGAATGAACTCCTCTGCGGAAACCGCCATCTCCCGCTGCCTGTTACCGTGAGCGTAGTCCCGCCATCGGAAGGTAACGCGCTCTCCGTCGAACGCCTGCAGACGATGGTTTGAGATAGCTACCCGATGCGTGTATCGCCCCAGATAACTAAGCACATGCGTCGGCCCGCCGAAGGCCGGCTTCGCATACACGACCCAGTCCTTGCGGAAGAGCGTGCGCAGGAATGCGGCAAAGCACTTCGGTTGGGCCAGATGGCGGAGTTTGCCGGCGAGACACAGCCGACGCCGACGAAAGGCCCGTTTCAGCCCTGCGACGAATTTGCCGCGGAACACGCGGCTGAGCACCTTCACTGGCAGGAAGAAGCAATAACGAGGTCGAATCCAGTGCGTGCGATCCGGCGACAGACCTCCGGCCGGAATCGCGCAATGGATATGCGGATGGTGCAGCAGGTTCTGCCCCCACGTGTGCAGGATGCAGAAGAACCCGATTTCCGCTCCGAGATGTTCGGGGTCGGCAGCCACTTCAAGGAGCGTAGCCGCGACGGTGCGGAAGAGCAGGTCGTAGAGGAGGCGCTGGTTCTGAAGAACGAGCGCGCTCAGCTCGCCTGGCAGTGTAAAGACGACATGGAAATAAGAGGTTGTGAGGAGTTCCCGTTCACGCTGTTCGAGCCAGCGGTCGCGGGCCTGCGTCTGGCACTTCGGGCAGTGGCGGTTACGGCAGGTAATGGAGAGCTCTCCATTACCTGCCTTATGGGGAGTCTTTTCTAATGGGGAGTGGCTCGCCGTGAAATAGCCGCAGGTCAGGCTTTCCGAACACGCCTGGACGCCGGCCGCTCACCATAAAATGCGGAGCTCTTGCTACGTTGATGCGGCCATAGCTGGCCAATATTCAACAGGAGAGCTCATGCTGGAAAAGTACTTCTCCGCGCCCAAGACGCTTCGGCGCTTGCGCGGAGGAATCAGTGGATCTTTCGTCGACGCGTTCGCCGACGATCTCAATCGCGACGGATACGCCCCGACCAGTGCCGTTCGCTATATTCGAGCCGCCGCACATCTCGGCTGCTTCGTTCAGCGACGGGGCGGCGTTCTGGCAGACATCGATGTCAACATACTTGATTCTTTTAGCCGCCATCTGCGTCGATGCCGTTGCCCTCATTTCAGACGTGGAAAGATCAGCTATCACGCCCACTTCGGAGTGAAGCTCTTCCACCATCACCTCGTTGAGCGCGGGATCTGCAAGCGCCCCCCGGTTCAGGGAGCGCGCTTCGCTCCAGCTCTTGTGACCGCCTTCTGCGACTGGTTTCGAACGCATCGCGGTGTCAAGGAACCGACTCTTCAGCATTATGCCCGCGGCGCCACAGATTTAATCCGGGCGCTCGGCGAGGATGTCGGCCGGTGGAATGCGCAGGCCGTTCGAAACTTCCTTCTGGAACGGGCCAGCCAGAGTGGGACGTCGACCACGCAGGCGCTGATCACCTCACTCCGTGCATTTATGCGATTCCTCAGCTTCAGCGGGGAATGTCGCGACGATCTCGCCATCGCCATACCAGCGGTGGCGCATTGGCGGCTGGCGAGGCTGCCTCGTTGTCTGTCGGCGGAAGAGGTAGACCGGTTGATCGCTGCATCCAACGGTACAACTCCCGGCAGACTACGCGACCGGGCGATCTTGCTGATGTTGGCTCGACTGGGCCTGCGCTCCGGAGACGTGGCCGCTCTTCGTCTCGGTGACATCGACTGGAACAACGGCACGTTGCAGGTGATCGGGAAAGGGCGATACCAGGTGCGATTGCCGCTCCCGCAGGATGTCGGCGATGCGCTGCTCCGGTATCTGGATTGCCGGCCCGCGAACCTCGCTACCGATCACGTGTTCCTGCGAAGCAACGCCCCTTGCAGGCCGTTTGCTTCCGGGGATGCTGTTTCGTCAGTGGTGAAACACGCTCTCAAACGCGCTAACATCGACACTCCTGCAAGGGGCGCACACGTGCTGCGCCACACAGCGGCCACGGAGATGTTGCGAAATGGTGTTCCCCTGGATCAGGCTGGTCTCGTACTCCGCCACCGCAGCATCGACATGACTGCCTATTACGCCAAGGCGGATGTCGCGCTGCTTAAACAGATCGCCCAGCCGTGGCCGGAGGTGAAGAGTTGATTGCGGCTGTCGAATCCTATCTCGCCGTGCGGCGGGCGGCCGGCTTCATGCTTTGTAACGCAGAATATCTCCTGCGCAGCTTCGCGGCCTTTGCTAGCGAACGAAAGCAACCGCATGTCCGCACTGCAACTGCGATTGACTGGGCCGGCCAGGCGAAATCGGCCGCGCAACGACACACGCGTTACCAGACCATCTGCCGCTTTGCTCAGTACCTTCGCGTAGAAGACCCCCGCCACGAATCGCCGCCGGCGAACCATTTTGCTTATCGGCTGACGCGTCGCGTCCCGCACATCTATTCGCGGGATGAGATCGCGGATCTTGTCCTCGCCGCCACGAAGCTTTCATCGTCCGACCCGTTGCAGTCCAGCACGTATTCGTCGCTGATCAGTCTGTTGGCCGCGACCGGTCTGCGAGTCTCGGAGGCGTTGAATCTGCTGGTTTCCGACATCACACCCAGCGGTTTGCTGATCCGCAGAACCAAGTTTCAGAAAACCCGATTGGTGCCTTTGCACGAGACGGCAGAGGCAGGCCTCGGTCGTTACCTGACCCGTCGTCAGGAGATACGTCGGGGTGGCGACCATGTCTTCGTTTCGGAGGAGGGGCAGCCTCTTATCTACTGGAAGGTTCACAACCTGTTCCGAACCCTTCTGAAATCAGCGGGGCTGAAGCCGTCTCGCGGTCGATGGCCACGTATTCATGACCTCCGGCATACGTTTGCGGTCCGGGCTCTGGAGTCATCTCCGGGCGGCCGTCAACGCATCGGGCAGCACATGCTCGCTTTGGCTACGTACATGGGCCATGTCAACATCAATGCCACCTACTGGTACCTGGAAACCACGCCGGAGCTTCTGAGCGACATCGCCGCCGTTGCCGAAAACTTTGCGCAGGGCGGGCAAGCATGACTTCCATCGCACCGCACATGGAGGCATTCCTGCGCGAGCATCTTGTCCGTCACCGGGGTGCCAGCCAGCACACCTGCGACTCATATGCCTACAGCTTTCAGTCGTTGTTCGAGTTCGCCGCCGGGAAACTCAAAGTGGCTCCGTCGGCTCTGATGCTGGAGCAGCTGGACGCAATACTGGTCAGCGGATTCCTGGAATATCTGGAGACAACACGTGGCAACTCAGCGGAGACGCGAAACATCCGCCTAGCTGCGATCCGCTCGTTCTTCCGTTTTCTGCAGCACCGTGAACCAGCTGCCATCGAGCAGGTTCGCCGCGTTCTGGCGATTCCATTTAAGAAGACAGATACTCGCCTGGTGTCGCATCTGGTCCAGGAAGAAATGCAGGCTTTGCTCGATGCTCCAGATCCATCCACACGGGCGGGAGTTAGGGATCGGGCGATGTTGCACCTCGCCGTGTGCGCCGGTCTCCGCGTCTCAGAGCTGACAGGCTTGCGGGTCGAGGATGTTGCACCCCAGTCCGCGAGCATCCGCATCCGCGGCAAAGGTCGCCGCGAACGGGCGTTGCCTCTCTGGAAGACAACGGCGACAGCACTCCGCGCCTGGTTGGCCATCCGTGGTCCGGTCGCATCGCCCGAGCTCTTTGTGAACGCCCGAGGCGAACCTTTCAGTCGCTGGGGAGTCGCATATGTTCTGCGGCGTCACACCTGCGCAGCTCACCGAAAATGTTCAACGCTGCAGGGCAAGCAGGTCTCGCCCCACGTGCTGCGTCACTATGCCGGGCTCCGGACTATTCCGGGTGGCGCGAGCCTGGATCCCCGAAGGGTCCGTCAATACTGGGGTCCGGCATCATCGACTCGCGCGGTCGCCCGGCATAGTCCGGGTCATAGGTTCTTGAGAAAGGCAAGCAATCCGTCCCCGGGCCGGTAGCGGCCGGGTTTACCGTCTGGCGGTGCGGCCTTGGCCAGAATCTCCTCCTTCATCGCGAGGTTGGCTTCGAGGTAGATCTGTGTGGTCTCCACCGACTCGTGTCCCAACCAAAGAGCGATGACCGCTCGATCAACACCAGCCTGGAGAAGCCCCATGGCCATCGAGTGCCTGAGAACGTGGGGCGTCACGTGCTTCTGCCGAAGAGACGGGCAAGTCTTGCCAGCAAGCGCGACGTGTTTGGCTAGCAGGTCCGCAACGCTGTCCGGGCTAAGTCGACCACCGCGGGCCGTGGGGAATAGAGCCTCGGCGTTGTGCCTGGGCGGCTCTCGCAGCCACGCCTTCAGTACCACTACGGTCGTCTTGGCGAGCGGTGTACAGCGCTCCTTCCGACCCTTCCCGACACAGCGCACGTGGGCTCCCGTGCCGAGAACCACGTCGGCGCGTTGCAAGCCAGTCAGTTCCGATAAGCGCAAGCCTGTTTGGACCGCCACCAGTAGCAAGGCATGGTCACGGCGGCCGAACCACGTTTCTTGGTCAGGAGCCGCGAGCAGGGCGTCGATTTCGGGACGGCTCAGAAAGTGAACTAAAGCGCGGGTGTGGCGTTTCCCCGGTATGGCCAGTACACGCTGGATCTGAGCGGCACGGGACGGCTCTTCGTAAGCGGCATAGTGGAAAAAGGAGCGGATTGCTGTCAAGCGTAGATTGCGGCTCCGTACCGTGATCCCGCGGTTCTTTTCCAGATCGTCGAGAAACGCAGCAATCATCGGAGCATCGATCTCTTCGAAAGCCAGGCGAGCAGGCGCCTTGTGCAGACGTTCTTGGGCGAACTGCAGGAGCAAGCGAAAAGTGTCCCGATAGGAACTGATGGTGTGAGAACTCGCCTGCCGCTGATTCATCAGACGCTGAGTGAAGAAATTCTCCAGCAACACGGCGAGCGTGGACGAGGGCTTCATGATTGCTTCTCCCAGTAATCCTCGAACCGCTTGACCGCCAAGCCCATCAACTCGGGGCAGGCGCTCAGGTACCAGTAGGTATCGGCCACGTGAACATGTCCCAGGTATGTCGACAAGACTGGCAGGCGGCGCTCCACATCTTGTCCCGATCGATACCACTGGACCAGTGTTTCTACCGCGAACCGATGACGAAAATCGTGGAGACGCGGCCCATGGCTATCAGTAGGGCCACGCAACCCGATCTGGCGCGACAAGAAGTAAAACGTGCGTCGGATTTCAGCGCCGTCCAGTCGAGTCCCACGGCCTGATACGAAAAAGGTCGCCGACCGCCCAGCCAGAAAGCGGTCCCGACGCGACGCATAATCTCTGAGCACCTTACGAGTCGAAGGATGAATGGGCACCAGGCGGGACTTGCCGAACTTGGTTCCCCGAATGGTGAGGACTCCTTCTTTCAGATCTACATCCTCCGTCTGCAGGTTGCGTGCTTCGCTGATACGCACGCCGGCCACGGCCAACAACCCCAATAGGCAGAAATAGGTTGGCCCGCGCAGGCCATGGCCGGACGGCAGTAGCCGCGCGGCCTGGAGCAGTTTCCTGACCTCATCGTTGCTGTACAAGTAGGGGTGCGCCCGTGCGGGCCGGTGAGGCAGCAACCAAGAGGGCGGCACCTCTGTTTGTGGATCGTGAGCGCTCCGGTGGCGAGCGAATCCGCGTACAAAACTGAGTCTCCTCGCCCATTCCGCGGGACGCGCGGTCTTATTCTGCTGTGCCCATTCCATCGCTAGTGCAATGGTGATGTGCGCCGCGCGACGCTTTTGGAGAAACGAGCTGAACTGGATCAATGCCACCTTCGCGTCCAGCAGTTTGAATCCCAAGCTGCGGCGCATCTCGATGTATTCCTCGACCGCTTTGCGCCATGAAATCACCGTCCACCTCCCGGCCATGGCAAAGCCAATGTCGCAAGCGAAGCCAAGTCCACCTTCGCGTAGATGGCTGTGGTTTGCGGGCTGCGATGTCGGAGAAGTTCACCGATCTCAGACAATGACGCTCCCTGCCGAAGCATCTGACAGGCGAGCGCGTGCCGGAACTGGTGGGCTCCGGTGCGACAAGCATCAATCCCAGCCCGCGCCAGCGCGTGTCTCACCATGGAGCCGACACCAGATTGACTCTGGAAACCTTCCATGGGTGCTCTAGCTCGGAGGAACACACATCTACTGCTGGCAGTCGGCCGTCCATGCCGTAAATAATCAGCGATGGCCGCGCCGACATCGGCCGGCAGAGGTAATTGAGAATAGCGGCCGGCCTTGCCGCGCACCGTAATCAATCCCTCTTGCCAGTCCAAGTCTTCCAATGTGAGCGTTCGGATCTCACCAGCGCGCAACCCGAGGCGCGCCAGGATCAAGAGAATCGCATAGTCACGGCGGCCAACAGCCGTTTTCCGGTCGATGGAAGCCAGCACCCGTTCTACCTGATCAGCCGGGAGCGCGCGAGGCATGGTCGATAATTTCCAGTTGGCGACAGCGGGTACACAGGCGGCGAGATCCTTATCGATGTCCCCCCGATAGCGCGCGAATCTCAGAAACGATCTCAGGGCCGTCGTCATCAACTGGACCCGCCTGCTTTGAATGGAGACCGCACGTCGACGCACGAATCCCGTTACATCCGCGGCACAAAGGCGAGAGAGATTGGCTGGCCCAACACCAAAACGCTCCGTCAAAAACCCGCTGACGAACGTCAGGTAACACGCTTGTGTCGTCGCTGCGAGTGCACGCTCCTGCTGTAGATAGAGCCCAAACTCACGTTGCAATCGCTCTGCCGGTGTCACCGTTGGCGATGCAGGTGCTGCTACCACACCCTTTCGCTGTAACAGTTGCAGCAGCCGCTGCAAGGCGGATAGATCGTTTCCGGTTGGACGTCGGCGCTGGGCCCGCGCACGAAGGTACGGACGGAACAATTCGGCGGTAATCTCCTGCGCCCGAACTCGACGTCTGGCCAGCCAGTGGCCGAAATCGGCGACCAACCGGACTTGCAGTTCTCTCGTCTGCCGGGCGTAGCCCTCACTACGCATCTGGGCCGCGTAGAAATCGATATACGGACCCAACGGACCGTCCTGCTTGCAGAGTTGGTGCGCTCTGAAAACCTGCTTCATCGGTGTTCTCCTTCCGGACCAGACTGTCAGGCAAACATCGCCGGACTATGCCGGGAAAATATTCGTCAGGCCACCGCCAATCAGCCCGAACACCTGTCCACCCGGAATAGTCCGGAGCCCGGCATAGTGGCGCAGCGTGTGAGGGGACACGGGCTTTTGCAGTCCGGCGCGTTTGGCGGCCTGCTGAACCGCGAAATACACCGACTTTGTGCTGATGGGCTGTTCGGCATCGGCCATGCCCTCGCGTGGAAACAGCCACGTCTGCGGCTTCTTCCAGCGCCAGTACGTTCTGAGGGTTTCCAGCAGCTTCGGCGTGAGTGGTACGTCGCGGTCGCGGTTGCCTTTGCCTTGATGGACATGGATCACCATGCGCTCGCTGTCGATGTCGATGACGCGGAGCCGCGCTAACTCGGCACGCCGTAGCCCAGTCGAATACAGCGTCATCAGAATGGCGTAGTGGAACAGATTGCCCGCCGAATCAAGCAGGCGCGCGACCTCATCCTGGCTGAGCACCGTTGGAAGCCTCTTCGGTCGCCGCGGTGAGGGCAGATCTTCACGCTGATAGGGCCGCCCAAGCGTTTTGACGAAGAAAAACCGCAGGGCCGATATCCTTGCCACGATCGTATTGACCGCCAGCTTACGGTCGTTGACGAGGTGGAGGTGATACTGCCGGATGTGTTCCTGATTCAGCTGGTCCGGGCTCTTGCCGAAGTAGCGGGCAAAGTCCTCGATGGCGTGCAGATAGCTTTCGATCGTAAGCTGAGAGTAATTACGACGCTGGAGCTCTTCCAGCATCTTTTTTCGTAGTTGGGTCACAGGGACCTCCTTGTGACCCAAAACCTATCCCTTTACCGCGGTGCCCAGCGACCGGCACGCGAAGCGTCCGCCCTCAGGCTTAGTTCAAGTCCCGTTCTGGGCGATCACCCGGACATTGCAGCCTGCTGTTTGTCGATTCCGAGTTGATTGTCGCTAAACCGAGAGTTGATCCAGAAAACGCTTTCTAATAAGCCGCACGGCTCTACGCGCTTCCCGGTCAGAACGAATTGCATGCCGGGTAGGGACGGCCGCACCGCCGCAATTTCACGCTTTCACAGGCCTCGCTCGCACCGTCGCACGAGTTGGCGATGTGGTCCTCACAAATCCAGCTAGCACCTGAGCACACGGCGCTGGTAACCATGCCGTTACACTCTGCGTGTTTCCCGTATGCGCTCCGCGACGGTTTGCATGACCTTTTCGAGCTGGTCGAGCGTCTTTTTCATCCGTCTCCGCTGGAACCATGACATCCGTCCGGTTGGCTTGGCGCGTGCTGCTCTGAGGCGGTTGCCGGCATCGAGGAATTCGCGGTAGCACGGCGAACAGCGCTGGACGTGCGTTTCGGTCGGATCGCCGTCCAGCTTCTCCCAACCAGCGACGCGGCGGGCGTAGCCCTCTATTGCCGTTGGCCCGGGACAGCCATTCCGGTCTGGATTCGGGTATGCCGTCAGCACCAGCTTGTGGATGACATTGCGAAGGCGATCATATTTCTGTTCAGCAGATTCGGCCTTCATGCCCGCATTGTATCGCCGGCTCGGCGACAGTTCTCTCGCGCCAAACACGGCGGAAAGGCTGGAGCCAACCTCGGTCGCAGAGCGGCGTAATAACAGCGAACTCATTCCACAAGTAAAGGGAGAAAAGTCCAATCCCAAGGGACGCGGCGTACGCCCAACAGGTACCGGCCGGGGTGTAGCGATGAGAGGTCCAAACGTACCGGGAGCAGCGTCATTCCTTGCTGAATGGCTGCCGTGCCCGAGGCTGACAATAACGGATGACCGATTTCGCGGAGAACCTGAATCTCGTACTCGCCCGGCGCACTGGCAACCGGCAACGTAACCGTCAGGTTCAACTTGCCGTGCGGCAGCTTCAACGAGTCTGGCTTCGGCTCCTGAGCGGTCGAGTCATCAACCCCACGTACGGTGGAACGGTCTTTGAGATCAAGGGTCGCGGCGACATAGGCCCCCGCAGCAGATGATCCGCCAAACCGATTCCACTCCAGATACGCAACCGATCCGAGGGCAACGATGAGAACGCCAGCCGCAATCGGAACCAACCGTCGGCGTTGCCGATGCCGGACCGCCTCATCTCGGAGCGTCGCAAATTCCTGGAAGCACGGCGAGCAACGGGTAACATGAGTGAGCCGCTCGTCGTGGATCGAAATCGACCGCCGATCTTTCGCCAATTGCGCGAGAAAATCAGAACCCGGGCACCCGATTCGCTCAGGATTCGGATAAGCGTGAAGCGCTGCCTGCTCGAATGCTTCGAGCAATTTGCGTTCGTCCTCGCGCGACACGTTCTCTTCATCCATGAGCAACGATATTGTCGCTCATCGATCGATATGTCCGAACAGGCGTCCTATCGCTTCCTTCATGCCACGGCGTGCGCGCATGTTGAGAGTGTCGGCGGACTCATGTACCTCCTCGGAGATCTCCTCGAAGCTATATCCGAGCAGCCGCTTTTCCCAAAGCTTCCGAGCGTATTCCGGCATGGCTTCCAAAGCCTCCCGCTTGCGGATCGCGTCATGGATTTCCTGTTCTGAATCGCGCTTTGCGCTTAACGTTTCCAGCACGAACGGTTCGGTAGAAATCGTCTTGACCGTGCCCGCAATGGCCTGATCGACCAGAGACTGGTAAGTCCGAAAAAGGTATCGCTGCCGATCGTCCAAAGGCGCCTTCGTCTTCGCTTTCGACGCGCGAAACACGGCCTGTTCGAGCAGGTCCGCGCGGGCCGCAGGGTCAGGGAATTCATCGGCCCGATAGCGGAAGAAATCATTCTGCCTGTCGTACGCGACTTGGGTGAACAGAGGGTCCGCGACAGTTCCTTTCGCGTCCGTTGCCGGTATCCAGATCAGAGATTGCGAACCCATACCGATGTCCAATTCAGAAGCGGGAGGCGCTAAGTGCATGACGACAATCTGAAGAGAAAACTTGAATCCAGAATATCGAAAAAATCACAAAGTCCGAAACATTCTGAAGATTTTCTGTCGGATTTCTTCCAAAAAAACCTTCTTAGGTATTGGGGGCACAATCAGCGGAAAGCGACGCTTTCCGCTGAAGTAGCCGCGTTATCAGGAGAACCGCAGGATGCCGTTTTTTAAAAAGAAATTGGGAGCGTATTTTCAACAATCACGCGCTGGCAGCCGCATATTTCCGGCCATAGCCGCGCTTGCAGCATTTGCGATTCCGGCATTCGCCCAAATCGGCAACAGTGGATCGCCCTTCGATGTCACCCTCAACGCACTGCTCAGCTTTTCACAAGGAACATTCGCAAAAATCGCCGCGATTCTCGCCGTGATTTTCGGAGGGTGGCAGGTGGTCGCGGGCGATGGTCACGGCAAACGTGCTTTGGGCGGGTTGATTGTCGGCGTCGGACTCATGGTCTACGCGGCGCAGCTGATCACATGGCTCTTCCCGTAATGACTATGCATCGGACCAGCCCGATCTATCGAGCGATCAACAAACCGCTCACCATCGGCGGGGTTGAGCGCTGGATGTTCGGTATCGCGATGATCGGCGGCCTGATGGCGCTGATTGCTTTCGGAATGACGGCCGCGACGCTCACGTTTGCGTTGCTCTTTTTTTCCGCGCGTAGGGTGACAAAAGACGATCATCAGATGCCCCGGATCTTTTTAGCCGCTCGGCGCTTCCGGAATGTTTATGATCCCGCGAAGAGGGAATGGTATCCGATTCGATGAAGACCTCTTTCTCCGAAACTGGCGCGATCCACACTGAAGTGCAGCCCTGCGCGTTCATCGAGGATGGCGTCTTCGTCACCAAGGCAGGCGAGGCGGGAATTGTGCTACTCGTGTCGCCACCCGATCCTGAGTGTCTCGAAAGCGCCGAGATCACTTCCGTCACCCAGCGATTTGAAGCCGCAATGCGGACGCTCAACCGGTCGTGTCGCGTCTACCAATATCTCATTAAGAGGAGACGCTGTGAGATTCCGCATTCAGGAGCGCACGTCGGCACCTGGAATCGCGCCGAATATCTCGAAACAAAGACGCTCTTTTCCTTCGAGCACTACATCGTAATTCTTCAGAGCGGCGGCGGGGTGGAGTTCGGCCGCAAGAATTGGCTGTCGGGAGGTCGCGCGGTCAGAGTTGCGGCGAACGCAATCAGAGCAGCGGCCGCGCAGGTGCGGCAGGCTGCGGAAGCGCTGGCGTTGCAACTTCGAGACGTCGTACCCATGGCAGTCGCCGACAAACCCGCAGCTTACCTCTTCCTTCGCCGGCTGCTGAATTTCGATCCGATCGTTGCCGACTCAGTTCCCCTGAAACATGACTGCTATCTCGACTATTTCGGGGCGGATTCGGCGGTGGAAGGACACCGCGGGTTCCTGCGGATTGGCGACAGATACGTCCGCTTGTTGACTCTGAAAGATCCACCGGACCACAGCGCACCGGACGCTCTGCGGGGCCTTCGGGAACTGCCTGCGGAGTGTGTGATCTGCACCGAGTGGCGGCTGGTCGAGCCCCATGACGCTCGCCGATTGGTAACGAATAAGATCGCGCACTTCCATCGATCGAAGTATGTGGTAAACATCCTGGCCACCGTAATTTCTGCCTTCAGCGCCAGCCGTCAGCAGGAGCGTCCGGAGGACATGCAGAAGGATGAATCGGCCAGTGCGATGGAGTCGCAATTGGGTGAACTTCTCGCCGATGTGGAGAGCAATGGTGTCCAACTCGGCGAGTTCGCTCTCACAGTCATGATTCACGATACCGATCCGGAGCGATTGGGCACCGCGAGTGCCGAGGCATTTAAATCGCTCGCGGCGAGCGGCGCAATTCTTTACGAGGAGAAGCAGAACGTTCTGGCCGCATGGCTTGCTGCCATTCCTGGCGGGTATCGCAACCAGTTTCGCGGCCTATATCTGACCAATCGGAACTACGCGGACCTTTCACTGCTGTTCGCGCCCGCGAGGGGCGATCTTGAGAACCAGCATCTGCGCGCGGAGTACCTGGCCGTGCTTGAAACTCGTCAGCAGACGCCTTACTTCCTCAACCTTCACTACCAAGACGTCGCGCACACGCTGATTACCGGCATGACCGGAAGTGGCAAGTCGTTCACCTGCAACTTCGTGATTGAGCAGGCCCAGAAGTACGGCCCTCGAACGGTGATCTTCGACCTCGGGGGATCGTACCGCGCGTTGGCGGCTCGGCTGGCCGGTTCGTATATGACGATCGGGATCGAACGCAATCAATTCACTATCAACCCGTTTTCGTTGGCGCCGACGCGAGAGAACCTGCATTTCCTGTTTTCGTTTGTTCGGGTACTGATCGAGTCGGGGGGCTTTGAGATGGAGGGCGCCGACGCGAAAGCCTTACACGAGACGATTGAGAACGTTTACCAGCTTGATACCGATGTCCGCCGGCTGGGCACGGTCGCGGCATGCCTGCCAATGAACTTGCGCCCGCACCTGGCGCGATGGGTAGACAACGGTCAGTATGCGGAGTTATTTGACAATTCTGAGGATTCGCTGACCTGCTCCACCTTTCAGGTATTTGACTTCGAAGGCCTCGACCGCTATCCGGAGATTCTGGAGCCCCTGCTGTTTTATATATTGCACCGGTCGAACACATGCATTTACGATCCGGACGAGTTCGCTACGTTCAAACTCTTCCTGCTCGATGAAGCGTGGCGGTTCTTTCGCAATCCGACTGTGAAGGCATATGTAACGGAAGCGCTCAAGACATGGCGAAAGCGGAATGCGGCGATGCTATTGGCCACGCAGTCGAGCGGCGATCTGGAGCAGAACGACATGCTGCAGACGGTAGCGGAAAGCTGCGGGACCATGATCTTCCTGGCGAATCCACGGATGGATCGACAGCACTACAGGAGCGTGTATGGGCTGAATGAGGTCGAGGCCGATCTGATTGTCAACCTCCAGCCGAAGCGCGAAATGCTCATCAAGCGGCCGGACCGCTCGAAGGTGATTCGGCTCGAAGTGCCGAGGGCAGGAGCCGCTTACGCCGCATCGAAGCAGAAATTGACAGGAGCTCTATGAAACTCAACCGACGTCTTGTTATCTCTTCTCTCGCCTGTGGTTCTCTGATCGCGGGCGAAAAGCTCGCACCCGTCGCCAATCCCGTCGCTCCGTCCGCGGCGGCGGGTGTCGCGCGAGTCGTCGATTATCGCGAAAAGGACATTCCGGAAATCCATACAAGAGTCCGGTACACCACGATTTTCGTACTTCCCAAATCCGAGAAGATCATGGACTTCGTCTGCGGGGACAAGGACGAATGGGTGATCAACGGCGCGGACAACTTCGCGTACGTGAAGCCTGAAAAGGAGAAGGTACGCACCAATCTGAACCTCGTGACCTCGAGTGGGAACGTCTACTCATTCGTACTCGCCGAGGGCGATGCTCAACCCGATTTGAAGGTGTTCATCCAGCCGAAGGATGAGTCGTTGATCACCTCTGCGTCCGGTCCGGCGCGCTGGGTAGAGGCGACAGAGGTCGATCAGCTCCGTAAGCAGACCGAGACTGCGCGCGAGCAGGCGAAGACCGCTCAAGAGGCCGCGGCGAAGTCGGTTGCCGAGCAGGTGGACAGCTTTCGGAACAGGTATCCGGGTATGCTGAAGCACGTATATCGCTTCGTTGATCGAAAGCCTTTCGATGTGTCCGCGATCGCTCACGATGACAGGTTCACATACATCTGGGCGAATCCACAAGAAGTGCCGGCGCTCTATGAAGTGAAAGACGGCAAGCCAAACCTGATCTCGTTTCAATTCAGGAATGGGCTTTATGTCGTGGACAAGATTCTGGACGGCGGCTACCTGTCTATCGGCAAACAACGGCTCGATTTTCGGCGGGAGGAGTAGTTCGTGGCCGATCAGAGCTCTCACCACGGACCAGTGCCGGAGCTACAGAACAAGGCTTCGCGACCGCCGGGCGTCAGCGATAAGCACAGGCAAACCATTATTATGCTTGCGGTCGGCGGACTTATCGCGCTGGTAATCGCATTTTCGAATTCCAGCACCCCCAACGCAAGGGCGAAAACGGGAAAGAGCGCGGGCGACACGGCGAATCCGACGTCGCCGAAATCGATTCAGCAGTACGTCCACCAGTTGGATGAGGACGCGAAGAATCTGGCGCAGGAGCGGGCACATGCCGAACAATTGCGGGCGGAAGCGCAACGTATTCAAGCCGGGCAGCAGAACCCGTATCAGAATCCGTACTTAACCGCGCCCACAGCAGCGATCACCAACACCGGTTTGGGGCAGCGCCAGATGTCGCCAGAGGAATCCGAAGCATCGGCGCGCCGCCGACGGGAATGGGACGGGTTGCGCGCCTCCAATATCGCGCTCTCTTTTCGCAAGGACCAGCCGTACGCAGTTGACAACGATCGGGTGATCCAACCCCCTGAATCGCAGGACCTGAAGCAATTGATCGATGCGCAGAAGGCGGCATTGGCAGCCACTCTTCAGGCGACACCAACAACAATCCTGCCCGCGCCGGCGGTGACCGCGACCGTCGCGGAACGACAGATGGAAAAGAAAGAAGAGGACGGAACGGCTCGCAAGAGACAGGAAGATCCGGCGCTTCAACAAGCTGCGGGCAAATCATACCGGCTGTTCGAAGGGACCATCATTGAGACTGTTCTGGAGAACCGACTGAATGCCAGTTTCTCTGGACCAGTTAACGCACTGGTGACGACTGCGGTTTACTCGCATGACGGCACCCACGTTCTAATTCCTCAGGGCTCACGCGTCGTGGGCGAAGTACAACGTGTTTCGGCGACAGGCCAGCAGCGTGTCGCCATTGCCTTCCATCGGCTCATTATGCCGGACGGATTTGCGGTTAGCCTCGATCAGTTCAAAGGGCTGAATGAGATCGGCGAGACCGGGCTGAAGGACTTGGTCGATCAGCACTATTTACAGATTTTCGGCGCAAGCCTCGCGCTCGGCGCGATCGCAGGGCTAAGCGAGGCGGGCGGGAATTATGGCTACAACACCTCGGGTGTTGATCTTTACCGGCAGGGCGTTTCGCAGAGCTTGTCCACATCCGCCACACGAATTCTGGATCGGTTTCTGAATGTTCTACCAACGATTACGATTCGCGAAGGGCATCGAATCAAGGTCATCCTGAGCGATGACTTGGCGCTTCCGGCGTATGAGCGCCATCGAATGCCGGGCGACTTGTGAGGCGCGCGACGGCGACCCAGTTGCAGCAGTTCATAACGAAAGGAACTTTCATGAATCACGAGCTCAAACACGTCACCCGGCCGTTTCGCTGGGGCAACTTCATCATCCTTTTTCTGGGTGGCATCTTCGTCATCCCGCTGCTTCTCGGTCTCATCGGCATGGCCGTCATGCAGTTTTTCGGGATGTCGGGGGGCGCGCATTGAGACCGGTTCGACGCGGCGTCCTCGCATGGGCGAGCGTTCTGGGCGCAATCTCGATACCGGCGGCAGCGCAGTTCGGTATTTCGATTGTCAGTGATCCTGGCGTCTACTCTCGCATGGCGACAGACCTCGCACAGGCTATTCGCGAATACCAGGCAATCATCACGCTGTATCAGCTTTCGCAACAAGCCTACGCCAATATGGTGCGTGCTGCCACCAATATCACCACGAAGAATGTCTGGATGCCGCCCTCAACGGCTTGGACTTATCCCAGCGCCACGAACACATATGGAACGACGGCGGGATGGACACAGACGATCAATTCCGGTTTAGGCGCCGTGCCGGCGTGGTCGTCATCTGCGATTTCGCTTCAGAACTATAACCCGATCTGGCCGTCGCTTTCGGCGGGCCAACAAACGCAGTTCGGAAGGCGTTACGGGTCGATTGAGCTAACCGACTCCGCCGCCACAAACTCGATGAATCAGGTCGGAGTTGTTCGCGGCAACGCTTCGACAACAGACGCCGCCATCGCGCGGCTTGAGGCGGATTCTATGTCCAACAATCCAGCTTTGAACACGGAAGTCGGGGTTCTGAATCAAGTCAGCGCGGCCGGTGTGATCAACGCCCGCCAGCAGCAGAGCACCAACCAACTGCTTTCGGCAATCGCGGATCAGCAGACGGTTCAGGCAAAACTCGCCCACGATTCGATGGCCGATGCCGTCACCATAACCGTCGCGGCGCAGCAGGCAGCGCAACAGAACACGGCCGCGATCTGGAATTCCACGACGCAGGCTCACCAGGCGAGACTGCCTTAAAACCGAGATGGCAAACCAGGGACTGTTCGTCCAGATCACGCAAGCAACGATAGACCTGATCACGAAGCACATGGATCTATTTGTCGCTACGGGGCGGCATATGTTCACCGTCTTTGCAACGCTCCTCGTGATTTGGGAAGGATTGCAATTTGCGCTTGCGGGCGTTTTTCATGCGCCACGTTTCGCGGCGCTCGTGATGGCGATTGCGATTGACGGCGCAATGATCCATTTTTACGATCAGCCTTTTCCCGGAACCGGAAGCAGTTTTCACAAGCTCGTCACCGATACGGGCGCGAACCTTGCGTCTCAGGTCGAGGAGAGCAGCGAAGAGCAGGTCGGAATGAAGATCGCGAACGCCACTGAAGTGATCATCGTCCCGGTTGGGCTGAACTTCTGGGAGGTTTCGCCGATCATCTATTACTACGCGAGCATCTTTATTATGTCGGCGGCGCAGATCGCGTTGCTCGGCGTGATCGCATTCGGGTTCGTGGCCGCCGGATGCATCGTTTTGGTGGGGCCGGTTTTCGTTCCTTTCTTTATTGTGCCCCGCATGGACTGGATCTTTTGGGGTTGGTTCAAGGCTTTGCTGCAGTACAGCTTCTACCCTGTGATTGCTAACGCTTTCGTCTATGTTTATGGCCAGATCTGGCTGAACTTCTTCGATCAAAACGGGTTCCCCGACACACTGGACAAACTCGCCGGCATGTTTATCCAGATTGTGATCCTGGCGATCACATTCGTGTGGGGCGTGCTTCAGGTTCCCAAACTGGTTTCGAACATTTTCGCGGGCCAATCCGGCTTGGATGCCCTTCCCGGAATCGGATGGTGGAGATAGAAATCATGCCCTCGACGCATCTTCTGCCCAGACCGAAATCGTACGAGGACGCTGCGAGCCGTTTCGCCGAGGCCTTGGTGCAGCCTCGGATCACGAACTCCTATTTGCGCGTTGCGCTGGTCTGTTCGCTAATGCTCTCGCTCGGACTACTTGCTCTAAATTTCCGGACGCACTCCCAGCAGAGGGAAAAGCTGGTGGTGCGGATAGATGATATCGGCCGCGCTCAGGCAATGGGCTTCAGCACTCTCGAATACAAGCCGCAACCGCCGGAGATCAAGTATTTCCTGAGGCAGTTCGTTCACGACTATTACGGCCGGGACCGGACCACTGCGCGTGACGATTTCCAGCGCTCCATGAGCTTCCTCAGCACCTCTCTATCGAACGCCCGGATGCAGGAAGAACGCCGCACAAAATCCCTCGAACATTATCTTCTCGGAGACGGGGACGACGTTCAGATTCAGATCGACAACATCGTTCTGACCGACTTGCGAAAGGCGCCGTACGTCGCGCAAATCGATATCGACAAGATTTACCGAATGCGCGACGGGTCGGAACTGAGGCGTGAAAAGTACGTCGTCAGTGCGACATTTTCATTCACGAATGATGTGCCGAACTCGGTGATCCCGATGAATCCTCTCGGGCTGATGATTACTTACCTCCGCGAGGATCAGGCGTTCTGAGGGGCACGAATGGTACGCAGTTCTCTGTTTCTGGCTGTGGTGATTGTCGCGGCGGTCAGCTTCTGGTTGCTCGGCGAGTTGAGCTTCCTTGCACGATACCGGGCGGTCATCTGGCATCGGCACGCAAACGCTCTGATGCTGTTTGCCGGAGCATTCACGGTCAATGTGTTCGGCGCCGTTCTGGCCATCAATCGACGGCTGTTTCTGCGAGATACGGGCAAAAAGCTTGCTCATGTGGAGAAGCAGTTGCGCACCGGTTCCAGTATCAGCGAAGAGTTGACGGAACGGTTGTCGGAGTAGAGACGCATGTCCAGATTTAGCCGCGAGATCGATGAGGAACATCCCCTGTCCGCGGCTTCGCGAACGAGCGGCGGCGTTGCCGCTAACGCCGAGCTCGCCCTCCTTATCGATCAGTCCGCGGGCGGCACTCCGACGTTTTCTGAGTTTTTGCGTCGGCTGGAGAGCCGCGGGGTTACTCCACTCCCAAGCGTAAATGCGCGCGGCCTGAACGGAATGTCTTATCGGTTCCGTGGCGAAACCGTTCGCGGTTCCGATATCGGACGTGCATACACGGCTCAGGGTCTACGGGACAGGAAGGGCGTCCTTTATTCCCCGGAACGCGATCTGCAGAGCATTCGGGATGCGGCCGATACGAGCCTCAGGATTGAAGGGCGCGGAGCCAGGACTCGGGACACCCGTACCGGATTAAGTCTGGACCAAATCGCGACGCTTACTGAAATCGGCAGGTTCAGGACCGTAAGCGTTGGCGATCTGATCGAGCACCGGTATGGTGGCCAGTTTGGCAAGTTTGCACAAGATATCCGAGTCTTGCGCGAGGCCGGACTTGCGGACCGGCGGACGGCCACGCACGCAAAATCCGGCCCAGAATACGAGGTCGTTGTGCTCACCGCAAAGGGTCGGCGGGCAGCGATGCGGGCAGCGAAAACTACTGGCTCATCCCAGGAGTTTTACGCCGGTCTCGTCAAATCGGCCGAGATCCGGCACGACATCGGCACCTATCGCATGTACCAAAGCGAACGGGCGCAGATCGAGGCGGCAGGCGGTCGCGTAACAAAAGTGGCAATGGATTTCGAGATTAAAAGGCGGCTGATGTCGGACCTGAACCGCCGCGGTGAAGACCCGCGCGACTTGACGCGGAAACTCGACATCGCCGCCCATCACGAGATTCGAATTGTCAACGGAAGGTTTGTCATTCCGGATCTCCGCGTGGAGTACGAAACGCGCGACGGCGCGAGGGAACAGGTCGATCTGGAACTCGCCACGAAGGATTACAAACCCACGCAGATGGCGGCGAAACGCGCTGCCGGGCTGAAGATTTACGGACCGGATTCGTTTTCCGGCGGGACGCCGCGGGAGCCCGAGCGGGGCACGCTGGTTTCCATTTAGATTTCATCATGACCGACGAAGACCGGGTGCGGAATCTCAAGACTTTCGGGTACACAGACCGGGAAGCCGGCTTCTTAGTGCAGGCGGCCTTGCATTCCGGGTACTTTCTACGGCGGCAATTCTGCGCGGCCATCGGTCGAAAATTGGGCAAAGCCCCGGACGCTTTCATATCTCGGCTGCGGAACGAAAAGCATGTCAAAGAGATCGACATGCGATACCGGCGGCGGGTCTACAGTCTGTGCTCCAAGGTGATGTTCGAGGCTCTCGGCGAGCCGGATAACCGCAACCGGCGAAGTCATGATGCTCAGACCATCAAGGCTCGGCTGATGGCGTTGGACTACGTGCTCGGACGCACGGAAATGCGCTGGTTTCCTACGGAAGCCGACAAAGTCCAGCTGTTCACCGAGGACTTCGGGATTGAAAAAGCGCACCTGCCGGTCTGGCGTTATTCGTCAAAAGACGGCAAACGGACGACGTTGCGTTGGTTCGTTGATCGGCCTCTTATCTTTACCGCAGGCAGCGAGTCGACGGTTCACTTCTGCTTCGTCGATCCCGGCTACCGCACCATTGAAGCGTTCGCATCCTTTGTCCGAAATTACCGACCTCTGTTCGCACGGCTCGCTGCTTCCGAACTGACATACCTGGCGTGCTTCGAAGGCCAGATTGAGCCCGCCCGCCGTCTTTTCCGGCGGCTCATTACGGCTACAACGACGCCAGGAGACCCGATCGCAGATGAGTTGATCGCGTATTTCGTGGATCGGAAAGAGCACGCTGCTAACGGGCTCGGCTGTTTCGATCAAAACCGCCTGGACCGATACAGAGAGTCACGCAAACGGTTTCAGGGAACACGTTTCGACGAACTTTTTGAGCGCTGGAAACAACTTGGGGAGTCGGCTGTTCAGGCCGATATCAATCCCGAAGCGCGGACGGAAATGCGCACCAACTGCACGTTCACATCACATGTGGTGGCGTTCAATTTCGGGCTGTTCGGAAGCCTGTATGAGGCAACTCAGGGTGACTAATACCGTGCATCGCGTAGTCACCCTTGAGCACCCTTCTCTGTACCGCTGTGGCGCTTCGGATCTGACGCGCCTGCAAGCGGTTCCGGATATCGGTGGCCTCTACGAGGCGGTTTGGAAGGCGGAAGATTTCACGGGAGCGACCCCGGCTTTTGTGGCGGTGACCCGCCACAACGCCTTTTCCTCGCTCCTGTCGTCGCTGTGGGGGTCGCCCCCGTTCGCCGCTGAGCGCGGCGCGTATGAAATTCGCAGAGGTCCTTATATGAACATCAAACCCCAACCCAAAGTGGAAATGACGACTCTTTCGATCACCGGCGTGGAGAAGCGCCTTGTGGACGGCTTCCGCCAGCGCTGCGAGGACATGGACGGCAGCGCCCAGGGTTTCATCATGAATCAGATTCTGGCGGCCTTCCTGAAGAGCAAGGCCCGCAAGGCGACTTCGAAACGCAGGACAGCCGCGGCTTAGGAGTTGGATGCGCTACGTGGTCGAGAACCGGGCATTTGTGAGCTTCCTGTTCGCGGGCGCGACCGGACTGACCCTGCAGTTCGCGTGCCCGTTTCCCGTCGATAACCCTTATCTGCTGCTCATCGCTCTGGAGCGGCCGGACATTCATGCCGCGCTCCGGTCCGCGTATACCCTAATGCTGTTCAGCACTCCTTACATGGCGGCAGCTTTCGTGCTGTCGTTCGCCTACGTCTTCGCGGTCCGACAGGAGCGCAAACTCTTGGCCGGGAAACTCCCTGCATACCCGACGCCCGAGAGCCGGTCGGCATTATCAGTGATTCTGGGTGAAGTCCATCATCCCAAGCGGCGCGAGCCGGCGGAACATCCGACGTGGCTTGACATCCCAGAGCGAGGCCTTTTCACCGGCACCGTGATCTTCGGGGCCATTGGGTCCGGCAAGACGTCGGGCTGCATGTACCCGTACTCGCAGCAGGTCCTTGCATACGCAGCATCGAACGAAGTGCGGAAGGCCGCCGGCCTGGTGCTCGAAGTAAAGGGCGACTTCTGTTTCAAGGTGCAGGAAATTCTGGAGGGTTGCGGGCGCGGCGCCGATTATATCGAGCTCAACATGGACGGCCGCCTCCGCTACAACCCGCTTCACAACGATCTGGAAGCCTACACCCTGGCATACGGCATCGCAAGTCTGCTGAACAACCTCTTCGGGAAAGGCAAGGAGCCTTTTTGGCAGCAGGCCTACACGAATCTCGTCAAGTTCGTCATCCTGCTGCACAAGGTGCTCTTCGATTACGTGACGCTGTTCGATGTTTACGAATGCGCGATCAATCCCCGCGTTCTCGAAGCGCGGATTGACCTGGGCCGCTACCGCTTCGCGGCGAAGTATGTCCTCGTGGAGAAGGACATCTACATCGAGCATGACGATCTGGGCCGGGGCCGATGGGAACCGTATGCGGAAGACGCGAACTACATGCAGGCGCGGGAGACGCCCCAACTTCTGGAACTCCTGAAGAGGAAGAGCATTCCGTTCGATTCACTGGTGCGGCGAGACCACGAAGACAATAGCCGGAAGCGACGCCAGTTTGAAGCCGTAGAACGGTGGTTCGAGAATGACTGGACGCGGATCGATACGAAGCTGCGGACTTCCGTGGTGGAAGGGATCTCAGTGTTCCTTTCCCTGTTCGACGACAATCCGACTGTTAAGGACATCTTCTGCCCGCCTAGGGAGTGTTTCGACCTGACGGGCGCGAACAGCGATCTCAGTCTGGGTATTCCCATGCCGTCTTACGGTGAACTCATTGAGTCAGGCAAGGTGATCGCACTGAATTTTCCCGCCGTCGCCAACCCCGGTTTGGCAAAGGCGATCGGCACGATGATGAAGCAGGATTTCCAGCGTGCGATGATCGCCCGCATCCCGCGGATGCACGGGCGACCGAGCGAGGAGTTCCGACCCGTGCTCTTCCTTTGTGACGAGTACCAGGCCTTCGCCACCGTAGGAGAGAACGACCCTACGGGCGACGAGAAGTTCTTCGCGCTGTCACGGCAGGCAAAATGTATTCCGATTGTGGCCACTCAGAGCATCAGCTCGTTGCGTTCCACACTACCCGGGGAGTCCTGGCGGACCTTGCTCCAGACATTCCGCACAAAGATCTTCCTCGCGGTTTCGGACGATTTCAGCGCCCGGACCGCCGCGGACCTCTGCGGAAAGGAAGAGCAGTTCAAGGTGGCGTACTCCATATCTGAAAGTGGCCAGGATGCTCAAGTCAGCCTCTTCACCGGGCGGACAACGGCGCACAAATCGAGCGTGAGTGCGTCGAAGAGTTACAACCTGCAACGCGATTATATTTTCGAGCCGAAGGCATTCGGCGAGCTGAAGAACGCGGAGGCGATTGTGCTGGCCTATGACGGAGTCAATCCGCTGCCGCCCACCCTTTGTTATCTGAAGCCGCATTATCTGCCGGCCGACCTGACGTGGTTTGAGCAGGTGGAGAAGGGATTGATCTGATGGGCTTCGAAACGATTCTTCCTTTCCTGCGCCCCGTGGCTCCACTGCTCACGGACCCGACGGTTTCCGAGATCATGATCAATCCCGGGTCGGTCGTGTTTGTCGAGCGTGCCGGTGTTTGCGAGCCGGTGACAGGGATCGAACTGAGCGAAACGCAACTCAGAACGGCGGCGATTATGATCGCCCGGCATCTCGGAGAGGACATCGGTGAGGAACGCCCGTTGCTGGATGCTCGTCTCCCGGATGGATCGCGGGTCGCGGCAGCCTTTCCACCGTGCAGCATCGGAGGCGCCGCTCTTACGATCCGGAAGTTTCAGCGGCACCTGTTCACGATTGACGAGCTAGTACGGATCGGAACGATTCCGGCGCCTGTGGCGGATCTGCTGCATCATGCCTTGATTGAGCGGCGCAACATCCTGATCAGCGGTGGTACCGGTTCCGGGAAGACGACACTGCTGAACGCGCTCGCCGCCTGGATCGCGCCAGAGGACCGATTGGTGGTGATCGAGGACACCGCCGAACTTCATATTCGGCAGCCGAACCACCTGCGGTTCGAGGCTCGCCGCGAACAGGGAGATATCCCAGCGGTCACGATCCGGCATCTTCTTCGCGCGACGCTTCGGCATCGCCCGGACCGGATCGTTGTCGGGGAGGTACGCGGTGCGGAGGCATTCGATCTGCTGCAGGCGTTGAATACCGGGCATTCGGGCTCGCTCGCGACCATACATGCCAACAACGCGGCATTGGCGCTGAATCGGCTGACTACATGCGTCCTGATGTCGGATGTGGGGCTTCCCTTCACCGCTATCCGGGCGCAGATAGCGGATTCAATTGGGCTTCTGGTGCACATCGAACGCCGAAAGGACGGACGTCGGGATGTAAGCGAAGTCATGGAGCTTAGGAGCTATGACACAGCGGCCGACAACTTTGAACTCGTGTCGCGCTTTCAGGCGAAGGAAAGCCATGCCCGCGCAGCAGCGTGAATCGATTGCATCGGCGTATATCCGCGCGAACTTCAGACCTGACGACCGGCTGGCGGTGGTGTTGTTGCACAAACGCAGCGGGGCCGTCACGACCCGCGTATCGACCGCAGACAAGATTGCGGCTCACGAGTACCAGGCCTGGCTAAGGCATATGAATGCCCAGCGCCATGAGATCTATGTGAGCATGAACAATCTGCGTCCGGAGGCACGCGGGCGGTTCAAGGCGGATATTGCCGAAATCAGGCATGTGTATCTGGATTTCGATCAGAACGGAGCCGAGGCGTTGGCCGCCATGCGGGATCGGGAAGATATGCCGAACCCGAACCATATTCTGACTAGTTCACCGGGGAAGTTTCAGGTGGTCTGGCGCGTGGAAGGATTTCGGAAGGATCAAGCCGAGGAACTAATGCGAGGGATGACCCGCGCATTGGGAGCGGACGTCGCGGCGACGGACTGCGCCCGGGTGCTGCGGGTTCCGGGATTCTATAACCACAAATACAATTCGCCCTATTTCGTCACGGTGGAAAACCTCAGTGCGGAGACTTATCGTCCGGACCGGTTCCCTGAGTTTGCGACTGAGGGGCTATCGGTGAGGATGGACGTCGCAAGTCGACGGGCGCGGGGGAGTGGCGCGGTTGAATCGTCGAGTGGCGGTAGCCAGTCTGAACGCGATTGGGCTTTCGCGATGCGCTCCCTAAGCCGCGGCGAAGATGCGGAAACTGTGATCAGGGCAATTGAGACGTACCGATCCGATAAACCCGATCCGGCGTACTATGCACGCCACACCGTCGAGAAAGCTCAAACTCTATTGGAGCGCGTTGGACAAGCACCCCAAGGAGAGCGAATTACGGAAAGAGCGCGTTAATCGCTTGTGACCGCGCCGAGCATCATTCGCGGGCAGAAGCGCGTTTTAGCAGGAGCAATCTTCCAGACCGCACTGACGTCCCCCCAAGGCCCATTCACGCGGAGAGCGCAGTTTGTTGAGATTCGAACAGCCGACCGCATCCGGACTCACGTCGTAAACTGCGCAGACGCGAGGGCGATTCAGCCGGGCAATCATGCGCGCTTCGCGCTCGAAACAGACGCTGAAGACGTCTTGGAGACGCCACTATTTCAGGCGCTCTACAAGCTCCACCGCTTGACCGGGGATCCGTTAACGTGCCGGGACATGTTGCGCATCGTCGTTGCCGCGCGGCTAGCCTGTCCGAGATCTTCTGCAATCACACCTTCCGGGGAACCGGAATCACGGTGTTTCTGCAAAACGGCGGATCGCTTGAGGCTGCTCAGGATATGGCGAATCACTCCGACCCGCGCACCACGAAACTCTACGACAGGCGCGAAGATCTGGCCACTTTTGAGTGAGATCGAGCGGAGAATCGTGTTTTGAGCTGATAGGCATCGCCGATAAGCGTTGCGCTTGCTTCGCATCTAGATCGAATTCCCAGATCTCGACGTTGGGTCCGACAAGATGTCCTTGATTTTTGATGTAATGAGTCGCCAGCGATATGTTCTTTCGGAGGTGTCGGAGGACGAAAAGTATCTTTCGGTAGTGTTCCGGGGCGACGCTGAAGAGAAGCATCACCTCGTTCATGCCCCTGATCTTGGCGCTGGGCGAATTGCCCCCGCTCGTCCATGTGTACGACTTGCACTCGACGAGGATGGGCGGGTCTTCGCTGCCCAAATCAAATTTATGGGACTTCTTGATCTTATATCCGACCGGGGCGACGAAATTGGGACGCAAAGCGATCCCGGTCCCAGCCAGAAATAGCCGAGCGGCCTCCTCGAAATCACGGCCCGCGTGGGCGTTACTGATCGCCCCGACACGCTGGAAGTTGTTCACGGACGTGTCCCTCCTCGCCCATTATCGATCTCCAAGTTCGTACCGCCAGCATTAGTCTGGCGCAAGCCCGTTGGCCGCAGGGCATTGCGAGCCCGACGGCATCGATGGGAAAAGACGATCGCGTCCATCTGGCGGACATGGCGGTGAACAATCTCGCCTGAAAACCCGGAGGCTTGCTATGCCCACCAGATAAGTTAGAAAGGAACATCCTTGCTGGGCGGGAGCACAGAAACCAGACTTTCAGCGAGATTTGCAGTCTCCAAGAACCCCTTGGCGGAGCCGGGCCGGACAATGAGTTGCGCGCATTGAGCTTCACTGAGTTCGAGTAGTTTCCCAATCTCTATCAATTTTGCTCCGCAGTCAGCCGGCTCGCAGCATTGAATTACGAGCAGGCGACGTTCCGGGTCGCTGCGCAGACTCTGCGTCAGCATTTTGTTGATATGACCATCGCCGAACCCATAGCCCAAGGTTACGATTAGCCTCGTGACGAGGGAAAGGTCCCGGAATTTATAGGCGAAGAATAGATACGGATCGGCCGCTTCCAGCTTAAACTCACGGCCGAAGATAATCTCCATTTTGTCGGCATCCACACTCTCGATTTGCTCGACCGAGAACAGTTCCTTCGTGGTGGCATTGCGCTTCCAGTTGATCGATCCGTGGAGTTTGTAAAGGACAAGTTGCGGCGTGACGTTATTGCTCGTCTCCATGTCCACAAATCGCTCCCAATCCCAAGGATGATTTGGCCCGTGGCCACCGAAGCCCGCCTCGACGCGAAATTCATCCTTGTTGAGCCGCTCGACGCATAAGTCGTAGTTCAGAGAAAACACATGGAGCGGGTAGGTCAGGTCGCGCTGAAGCTTGGACAAACCTTTGTAATAATCCGCCTTAGCGCCGTCCTCGGGGCACATCCATTTCTTAAGGTCCGCGAGAATACGCTTTCGGAAACGACGCACCTCACCAAAATCGGCCCCCGCCAAAGCAACAAACCTGGAATTCCATGACGCGATAAATGGATAGAGCGGATGTTCCTCATTTCTTTCCAACTCGTACAGCGTATTCACGAGGGTCTCAATATTGAATGGAACTGCGGCGCCGAAGTGACCCTTCAGGCCCGCGGAAAAATGGATTGCGCTCTTGACGTGGTTGTACAAGCCTCGCTCGATTTCTGTGGTCAGGGACTCTTCCACGAGGTCAATCATCTGACCGGAAACGGGAATGTCGGCCTCGGCGCTGGCGCCGGCGCCCAGGAGAAAGATGATGTCTTTGGAGCGGCTGGTCATGTGTTGCTCATAGGAACCACGGGCGCAAGTCCTGGACTGCTGGAAGAGGCAAACCCGCTTCATGGAAATCGTGAACAAGATCTGCAACGAGGTGGCAATAGAAAACCGAGACGGGCGAACTCTTCGCGTTGAATCCCCTCCAGTTCGCGCCGGATAAATTAACCAGATCCTGCAGTAGTTCCCGCTCTTCCGCCGGATCAACGCGCTGTTCGTCCACCCTGAGAAACTGCAGGTGGGTCGGACCGGGAAACGCCTTAGTGACATTGGGCTTGTCTGGGTAAATGCCCTCAAACCATAGAAGGTACTCATGTGGTCCCAGGTGCATCTTTGTGGCCTCGTAAGGAACAAGGCTGTTGACGGAGCGATTAATACCAAAAAAGCGGCTCTTATGATTGACTTTGATCACGGAGAATCGGCATTTCGCCCGATCCATGGCTTCCGCCACTTCGCGCACGGTTCGGCGAATAGCGTCGATTTCCTCGTACTTGAGCTTGAAGGAAGTGTGGATCACAACGCGATGGAATTGGCCTGCGCTGGCTTCCAGCACTGTCTTCAGATTTGCCTTGAGGGCTGTGAGATAAGTGTTGTGATCAGGCGAGTCTCCTAGTACCTGAATCTGTTGGAAGAGACCGCTGCTGTCGGTCAAAACCGAAAAGGCAAAATACTTGTCTATCTGTAGCTTGTTGTCCACCAGCTTAGACTTATGGGACTGGCTGACGCCGATGATGAGAGAGCGCTCTGTGGTGGGTCGAACCTTCCATGGCTTTCCCCCGGCTTTGCAGAATATCTGAAGCGCCAAATTCGCAATGGCCCATTTCAGCGATTCCTCGTCCTCCAGTATCCGCAACGTGCAAACCTGGGTCGGCAAGCCGGCATGTGAAAAGTGAGCCTTCTGCGCCAGATAGCCGTTATCGTCTCCCGCGGGCAAAACCAAGACAGGCAGAATCTCCGGCTCCGCGCTCCGCGCGGTTTTTGCTTGCTCCATTGCCGACTCCATCGATGCAGGAGTGAGATCGGGAAGCACGACGGGATTGGCGTCGATTTCCAATGGAGTCTTGAAAAGATCGTTGAAGCCGGGGAAATTGTAGTGGCCGCGCTGTTTCAGTCCTTTCAGCGAAAGGGCCAAGCGCCGCGCCGCTTGACGATCCTGCTCACGAAATGCAAACAGCAACTTGGGCGAACCGCTCAAGGGCTGCAACGGTCCATATTCGCGAAGGCCGGTGAACTGGCTTCGAGACTCCTTGCCTCCCGCGAAGACGTAGATTTTCGGCCGAAGCCGTTCCGCATGCAGAGGAACAAATTTCCTTGATATACGCAGGGGCGTAACGCCGCCGGGAAGCCTTATATTCTCGAAAACATGCCATCTCGCTTCGAGGAATTTCCGGATCTTCGAGGAGCGGTCGGCATAATAGTCGACGTTCCTTTTAAAGTTCCGGTCGAGGCTGAGGCTTAGTTGCTGGATTCTCCTGTTGAATGGCACATTATTACCCAGCCGAAAATGAAAATCGACAAGAAAACCAGTCTTCCTTATGGCCTTCAATGAATACGGCTCAATGACGAGCGCTTCATCCCCCTCGGCGTAAGATTCCATGATCAGCGAGGCTTCCTGAATAAAGCTGTTCTCGGGAAAATGAAACTGCTCCGGGCGCAGCGCAGACTCGATGGACCTCCTTAGACACCCGAACAGAATCCGTCGAGCTATGTCGCCGTTCCACGACGGTCGCAGCTCGAAAGCCTCGAAACCTTCCGCCGGGTCCGTCAGAACCCAGTAGGACCTCCAGTTTTCCTCGCCGGCGTCGGCGAGTGGGAGTTTGTGCGCGGAAGCGTGTGCAAAGGGGCGATCTTCCTGCGGGTGGGTGCGTTCGCGCCGGTAAATCACACATCGTGATTCTTCCATCTCAACCGAGAGGAAGTTGAGATGGATGCGGTAATCACCCTTGCCTTCGTTCTGCGACGCTTCCACGGTGCTCATCGAATCTGTTCTGTTTCCGGCAATTACCACCAATGGAGTTACGAGACAGCTCGCATTTCCTCAAGGAACCGACGGAGAATCTCGTCTATCGAAGCCACGGGTGGATATTTCGCCAAGTGAAGCGAAATCTCCTCGATGATGCGCTCCGGCGGCCGCGCGTCCTTCATGTTCGGATCGCGGTGTGCCCAATCCCGGCCTGGGTGGAGCGTATCCCAAGGAGAGCGCAGGTTGGCCCGCGTGCCGGGATCGTCGCCATGCTTCCCGAAGCCGTAGCAAATCCCCACTTCGGAATTCCATATGGGTTTGAACAAATGGATCAGGTAATCCTCGGCGGAAGTCTGCCAACCGGTCTGCACGACGAGTGCGCGGTATTCGAAATCCTCCAAGCGCAGCGTGGTTTCCGCCTTCGCGATATTTTTCCAGTGATCCGTAAGTCGCCTTGCGAGCCGATCACCCTGCTCCATCGCTGTCTTGCTGGCGGCATCGGCTGGATCAGCCTTCCCGACATAGATTGGGTGTTCCCGCCGCGAAATGCCCGAATAGGCTGGAAAATCCCCGCTATAGTACAGCGCATAGACACCGGCACCATAGAACCGCTCAATGTTCGCGAGTGGCTTGCGGGCTTGGGCAATCATCGTGATGCCGACGATGCGGCCCACGACGTTCGGGTTCGAGGGATCGAACATGAAACCCGGATGCTTGATCGGATCGAGGTCATCCATGACCTTCCGCAGCCTCGTATAGGCCTCGCTGATTGTCTTGCGCACACGTTTCGCGCTCGGAGCGGCGAGTTGCGACGGCTCCTCAGTCGCTAACGACTCTGAAATCTCCTTCAACTGCTGAGCTAGTTGTTCGAACTTCCCCGGCACTGTGACCATCACCCCTGCCCTTCAAGCGCGCGCAAGGTACGGGCAACCGAGCTCGCCACAACCTCGGCCAGCCGCACGGGCACCGCGTTGCCGAGCTGGCGCATCGCCTCGCTCCAGGCGCCGCTGAACAGGTAATCGTCCGGAAACGTCTGCAGGCGCGCCGCCTCCCTCACCGTGAAATACCGGACCGAACCGTCAAGACGCGCGAGCATGTTCTCGCCGCCTGGCACGCCATGATCGCCGGCTTTTAGTGTCTTCGCGGGCTCATCGAGCGGGCTGCCGGTGTGGCCGGTATAGCTGCGCGCGCCGGGATTGAAGCGGTGGTTGAGCACCGTGTTGTTGGGAAATCGCTCGGGATCGGGCAAATCGCTGATGGCGTCTCGCACAGTGAGCCAAGGTGCCCTCCCCTCCCCGAATAACTCGCCGCGCTTCGGCCGTTGAATGCGGGCGGCGAGGCGGCCGTCCATTTTCGGGCGCTGTCGCTTTGAAACCTCGTGCCGGTCCCAGTATTCGCCGGAGATCCATTTGGCCGCGAGCAGCGCGTCGTCGGAATGGGTTTCCTCGGGGAAGCTCCACTGCACGCCGAGATCGGCGCGGAACCCGACTAGGAAGACGCGCTCGCGCTTCTGCGGCACGCCGTAATCCGCGGCATTGACCAACCGGAAAACCACGTTGTATTCCGAGCGAGTCTGCCGCGACGTGTGGTGTTTCTCCAGCCGCTCACGATGCTCGCGCCAAGGTTCGCCCTTGCGCCGCATGAGGCTGGGATGCGTCAGCTGGAGGTGGATGTATTCAAAATAGGTCGCGAACGCCTCGCGCATCAGGCCCTTCACATTCTCGAAAATGAACGCCTTGGGACGAAGCTCGCGCACCGCGCGGACGGCCTGGGGGAACATGTCGCGCTCGTCCTGATATCCGCGGTGCTTGCCGCAAATCGAAAAGGGCTGGCAGGGCGGCCCGCCGGAGACGACCATGACACCGCCGCCGAGCGTTCCGTAGTCGAAATTGCGGACGTCGAGTTCATGCAGTGGCCATTCCTCGACCCGATGCGCGTGGCACCGCTGGTTCTCACGGAACGTTTCGCAGGCGTCGGGATTCCACTCGATGACCGCCGCGTGGTGGAAACCAGCATTAGCCATGCCGATCGCCATGCCGCCCGCCCCCGCGAATAGTTCAACGTTCCGCATCGAGAAACCCCCTGATCATCTTTTCAAGCCGCTCCCGTTTGGCGAGCTGGCATTCCCAAATCGTCAGCACCTTCCAACCCTTCTTCTGAAGGGCTCTTTTGTTTTTATCGTCGCGTTGGCGGTTTCCCTCCAGCTTCGGACCCCAGAATTCCAGGCGGGATTTCGGCATGCGCGCGAGCGCGCAGTTCGCGTGGCGGTGCCAGAAGCACCCATGAACGAAGATGACCTTGCGCCGAGGACGAAAGACAAGGTCGGGAGTGCCGGGCAGCTCCTTCGCATGGAGCCGATACCGATAGCCGAGCGCAAAGACAAGCTTGCGGACCGCCAGCTCCGGCCGGGAGTTCTTCGACCGCACCCGCGACATGATTTCGGATCGCTCTTGTTTTGAGAGGGAATCCACAAGGCGTTAACCCTCCTTCAGGGGAGCCAGGAGCGGCCACTGATCGGCGACGTATTTCTCCACGGCCTCGCGGACGACCCAGGCGATGGACACCTTCTTCTGCTTCGCCAGATCCTCGATCGTCCGGTACACCTCCGGGGGAAAGGTGATTGACGCCCTTGGGGCGGGGGATTCGGCCGATTCCCTCGTTACGCGCGTTCTGGACACCATATGTCGTGGCTGATTATAATGCACCACAATACACCGTAGCGGTGCGGAACACAACACAAGGACACGTTCTTTCAACGGGAATTCTAGAACCTGTACGATGCCTCACGAATCGGATGTAAACTAAAGAAATTCCTGCGCGGGAGGTCAAGTAGCGCAGGTTAGGAACGCCTTGGTCCATGGGCCTGTCTGGAACCGCCGTCACCCCGTCACACGCGATAGATCCCTACAGCGATCTCGACGACGTCTTCCTCTATTTCCACGCCAAATTCGAGGGGATTCCGGAATCGTTGAGATCGGTGGCCCAGGCAGCTATCTCGACCGAGGACATGCGCTCGCTGACCGACTGGTTCTCAGACCTCCACAAAAAGCCCAGGATGTGGTGCGGCGATCCCTGGCAGAAGAATATAACCGGGATTGGCACGGCCTCCAATCAGGAAATGTTCGGCGCGCTTCTGATTATCCTGGCTTCGAATGTGTGCCGGGAGAGATCGAGTGAGGAAGAGCTCTGGCCTGCCGTGGCGTCGGTCTTGGAGAAGGATCGGCACAGCTTTCCGGTTCTGTTCGACGCCAACCGGCAACCGGGCGCAATGTGCAAAAAGGCCATGGCGGAAGGGGCCCGCAGGCTTAATCTTCGCAACCTCATCGACTGCTCGGGAAGACAGGAATATGTCGATACGGTGCGCCTGCAATTCGGCTTCACGCTGAGGGGCGCGCGAAAGCGCCTTCCAGACTGGCTCGCGGGTCTTGGACGACCCGTCGCGGTGAAGATCCTGTGCGGCGATGAAAGTGGATTCGAACACCTGAAGTCGGCCTCGTTCAGCAAACTCTGGAATACGCTGGACGGTTTCAGACGGCGGCGCGTCGAGAGGGACTACACGGCCTCTTTCCTGCGCTCGTCGCCATGGGTTAGGCGGGAATGGACCGACGAGATAGTGGCGCTGGTCGAGGCGGCCCAGAATCGCGTTTATTCGTCGCCCGCAGGTTCACCCGCATCCTCCGCGGGCATGGAGTCGGCATGCGAGCCGATTTGCGAGCTAAGACTTCTTTGGGACGCCGGTTCGAAACCCCAATTCAGGCTCCATCTAAACGAGGATCGCGTCAGCGAGATTCTGGGTGCCGCGCGTAAAGCGCAGTTCGCGGTCGATGGCTCGGTTGTGGGCACGTGGATCGCGCTGGAACGTGGTGGCTGGGGAGGAGAGCGGGATCTTCCGTGTCAGCCAAAGTTCTCCCCCTCGAATCTTCGCCCGGGACTCCTCGCGATTAGCGGCGATGCCAAGTTACTGGAAGAAGTCGATCTATCGGACTTCGGAACGGGTGAACCGCTCACCATCTTTGATTTGCGCGGCGGCGTTGCCGTTAATCCCGGCTCGCGACTTGATCCCGGCAGGGACTATGCGTTTGTCTGCGACACGGATATGACGGTTTCCGGCGCGACTCAGCAAACGAAATCAAAGAGCCGTTCGGCATATCGGGTGGTTGGCCCCTGGTCCCCGGATCTTCGTGTGGTGTGCGAAGGGCTCACCTATTGGCGACCCCCGCTATCGGACACGGAGCCACCCCGGCAGTTCAGCGTCGCGCTGGAGTCCGCGCCCGGACAGATTGCGGAACCGGGCTGCGTCTCGCGTGTTTTGGTGACGGGCGTCCCGGACGATGCAAGCTCCGTCGCGCTGACCGTCGGCCACACGACCTATCGGGTCGTCCATCGCGCGGGCAACTGGGAAACGGAGACGCCGCTTCGGATTACGCCGGAAATGCCTCTTCGCAAAGAACGTCTGCGCGTGCGGATGGAAGGCGAGGGCTACGGACGTTCCGTCGTGCCGAAACTCTCAATCAGGTTCAGAGGAATAGCCTGCGTGGAAAGTGGCGCGGGTGAGGATTCGGAACTGCGCTGGGAATTCCACAATCGCCAGCTTCCGCTGAATAAGGCTGGTGGTTCCGGCAACACAAGGGTGTTCGTGGAAACGCCTGAGTCCTGGCTATACGAGGGGGCATACCGCGTCGGGGCGATAGGTAGCCGGCCTCTGCCGCTGCGGGATCTGCAGGGTTGGGGATCTCCTTTGCTCGTGCGCGCCGACGGCGGCGCGGAAACGGAGATGGTGGGCTCCGTTGAGGATAAAGGCGCGGCGTGTTTTCAGCCACCGATGTTGCGCAACGCGCCCGCCATTCACTGGCGGGCTCCCGTGTTACCCGGGCGCGAGCACAGAGTGCTCATCTGGTCGACATTGTCCGCCGAACCTCGCGTAATTGGCTCGGATCAGATTCGCGCTCACCGGGATGGGTTGACGTGGCGGCTTCCCGATTCGGGTTTCGTCGCCGCGATGGCCGTCGCTCATCTGGGCGCAAGGCACGCGTCCTTCTGGAACGTCGAACGCGCCGTCTTCGCCCTTGGGCAGAGCCGGTCGAGCAACCTTTTCGCCCTTCTGCGATGGCTGCACGTACCGGTCCTGAGCCCGGCCCTTATCGGTCCCATCCGGCAAGCGGTACTGCGGGCGCCGGCGGATTTTGTGACGGGCTGGCTCGGCGACGCGAGCTTGCCCTATGGTCTGGTGCACCGAACCTCCGAGCCCGGACTCCATGTCGTGATTCGGGCACTTCTGTGGAACCACGTGGAAAGAAACGCCTACGCGATGGGCCGAATCGCCCTCGCCTTTCAGCACGCTTCCGCGAACGGCGCGCAGCGGGGCGAGCCCGAAGCCTTCAAAGACGCGCTCGTTTCCCTGGGCCATATCTGCCCTTCCCTTGCCTATAGCCATGCCGTAAATAAGGTCCACGGCGACAAGTACAAACGTTGCGCGAAGAGCGTCGCGGCCTCGATGCTGCGACTGCCCGAGCACGCCGATGCGAATCAATTACGCATTCAGCTGGCCGCTGGCCGCCGCGAGGCGGCGGAACTGGTTGGACTGACTCCTCCTCAGCTTGAGGAAGCCGAGGCCGCGTTCGCGGCGCACCTGGATAAGCCCGCTACAAACTACGGCCCCTTTGAACCCGCGCTGCGACGGCTGGGTGAAACCTCCCGCGGCCCGCAGTTTCTCACGGCTTCGTTGCTCCTGCGACTTGTGGAACGGAGCCGGTATTGAGCCAGGTTGACGCGCTGGAACTGGTAAAGCTGACCCGACGGCGGCTCGCGGATCTCGCGATATCCGAGAATTACGTGCGCGATGAAAACGTCGCAGCAGCGGCATCGGAAGTCTGGCGGAGCGAGGGCAAGAAGGGTGGATTGGTCAGCGACCTCTGGGTGCAGGGGGCTTTCCCAAGCAAATCGTCCGCCGACTCGTTGGCTACGCTCGCTTCCGACGGGCTGTTTCCTTCGGACCTTTGCGATTATCTGGACGGACTGGGCGATGGTAGCCGTTTTCCCAGGGATCGCAAACTGTTCTCGCATCAGGCCAAGGTCTTCCGCCCCGATCCCTTGGCCACGAGCGATGGCCAACCTTCATTTGTGATTACCGCCGGCACGGGGGCGGGAAAAACCGAAGCTTTCCTTCTGCCGATACTGGCGGGGCTGTGGGACGAGCCGCGCGGGAGCGCCGAGCCGGGCATGCGCTGCCTGATTCTTTATCCGATGAACGCGCTGGTTACGGACCAGGTAACGCGGCTTTACGGACTGCTCAAGGATCAGGAACGGCTAAGTCTTTTTCACTTCACAAGTGAAACGCCGGAGAAGGATCGCCAAGCGAAGGAAGCCGAACGGTGGAAACCATGTCGCCCCTGGAGTCGCGAATCGGCGAGACGCAAGATCCCGGACATCGTTATTACAAATTACTCGATGCTGGAGTACATGTTGTGCCGTCCGCAGGATCGCGAATTCTTTGGTCCCGCGCTGCGGTACATCGTGCTTGACGAAGCCCACCTGTATACCGGCACGCTCGCGGCGGAAATCACGCTCCTCCTTCGGCGGGTACGCGACCGATGCCAGGTTTCTCCGTCACGCATCACGCACATCGCGACCTCGGCGACGATCGGGGGAACGACCGACGATTTGAAGGCCTTCGCGGCGACGATGTTCTCGCTGCCGCGAAGATTGATTGAGGTCATACAGGGCGAGAAGGCCGCCCTGCCGGAATCAAGGGCACTCCCCGAGGCCCCTGCTCCCGATCCCGTGAGGCTCGCCCGGAAGTCCGGGATGGATCTGGTGACGCTCAGCCCCGAGGGTCAGTTTGTTGTGGCGGAAGAGAACGTCGTACAGGCGCTCACGGAAGCTATGAGGCTGATGCTGCCGGAGGACGCAGTGTGGGTCGCGCGGCAAGAGTCGGGCGGATTCGCCGGGCCCTTTCTCAAGCGCTCGCTTGAGCAGGTTCGCATCATACGGCAGCTTATGGAGCTGGTGTATGACGCCGAATTGCTATCTATCCAGGAACTCGCGATCAGGCTTTGGAACGACGATGGGGATGCGGAGCAGGAGGCGACGACGTTGCTGCTGCGGTTGGCGGCGGCGGCGCGGTTGACTCCGAACGAGTCCCCGCTCGTACCGCATCGTCTCCACTTTCTCGTCCGCGCCGCTCAGGGCATCTCAGCATGCCTTAATCCGGCGTGTTCCGGTCCGTCCCGGTTGCGCGCGGGTGGTGTCGGCTGTATCCAGGCGCCGAGCGATCGGTGCGTATTTTGCTCTTCGGTGGCATTGCCTGTCCATCGCTGCACGGCCTGCGGGCAGTGGGCACTAGCTGGATTCGAAAACACGGAAAGCGGCCAACTTGAATCCGGGTATTTCGCCGAGACTTCAAAGCGCAGGTATTACCTCCTGGCTCAGGCGACAGGAAAGGATCTCTCCAGTGTCATCGTCAATCCGGCCACGGGCGAGTATTTCGGAATGGGCGCCGGCACGCGGCTGTTTCGGGCGCCCTGCCCCGAACACGGCAGTGACTGCAACGATCCATCCCAGTGCATGCGGCAGATATGTCCGTACTGCGACACCGGCTGGGGAACCGGCGCCGAGATGGAGGATGAGGACGAACACGATGTGAAGATACAGCCGCTTCGCGGCGGCGAGCGACTCGCCGTCGGCGTGACCGCAGAGACGGTGCTGTTTGGAATGCCAGTCTATCCCGGAGAATCGCGGGAGTGGAAGCCGGGCAAGGGACGGCGCCTCCTCTGTTTTAGCGACTCGCGCCGGGAAGCGGCGCGGCTGGGCCCGTTGCTGACCAGCCAACATGAAACCTGGGTGGTGCGAGCCGCGATCGCCGACACTCTGGCCGCATCGCGACCGCCGTCGCTCGCCTATCTTTCCCGTAAGATCGCCCGTAGTGACGAAGACGCGAACGACCCCGAACTGGACGAATCTGATCGCGCGCGGGCGCGGAGGGAGGCCAAAGCCCTCACGGAGCAACTGTCCGCGCTTGAATCGGGAATTCCGTTTACGGAGTTCGCCCTCGCCATGGGCGACAATCCGCGAATCGCCGAAGTGCTGGATCGCGGTTTGGGCGAAAAACACTCGGAATTGCTGCAGGAGACGTGGAAGGCGAATCGCAAGAAGGTTGCTTCGCACACGGAGGCACTGCTTGCCGAGGAGCTGGACAAGCCCCTGCGAACCGCCATTTCGGTGGAGGCAACCGGGCTGGTTGAATTGGTCTATCCTGGCTTGTCAGGGTTGTCGCTGCCCGGAAGCTTCCATGGCGCGCCGACAGACGACGCGCGCGAAAGGCTGGCGGGCGTGTGGCCGGAATTTCTCGCTTCGCTTCTGGATACGCTGCGCGCGGATCGCGCTGTGGCGTGGTCCAAGGAGGAACCCGGGCGTACATGGAACGACGAGTCGCCGCTCTATGCGCGCTGGAGCACGCGTTCGAAGAATGGCTGGGCGGCGCGGCGGTTCATCGGAGACGACACCCGGCGCCGAGACTCCCTTCAGCTGCGCCTGTGGTTTGCCGGACGCGTGCTCGCCGCGGCGGGATGCGGCGAGGGCCACTCGGCGGCGCTGCTGGAGACTGCCTTCGACCAGTTGTGCGACGGCGCGAGAAGTCTGAGGTTCCCCTGGCTCAGATCGGAATCGCATCAGGTAGCGCGCAATGATCAAACCGATCTCGCGATTCAGGTGCTGATCGACAAGCTCATGATCCGGGAGCCGGGAAAGCTTTACCGGTGTCCGGCGACTGGCACGCTCTGGCCCCGCAATGTACTGGGATGGGCACCGCTTCGCGGGTGTCGTGGCGAACTGCGGGAGGTTAGCCAGGCGGAGGTGAATGAAGATCGACGGTGGGGCCGGCCTCGGCGCGAACTGCGTGAAGAAGAAATTTTTGCGATGGGCCTCTGGGGAGAGGAGCATTCGGCGCAACTTGCTCCCGAGGAAAACAAGCGGCGGCAGTTCCTGTTTCGCGATGGCGGGCGCAATCTCCTCTCCTCGACGACCACCATGGAGCTTGGAATCGATATCGGCGGACTGAACGGAGTTCTGCTTGGCAACGTACCGCCGGGACGCGCCAATCACATGCAGCGCGCGGGACGTGCCGGAAGACGTTCGGACGGCTCATCGGTCGTCGTGACGTTCGCGAGAGGAAGGGCCTTTGACCGCGAGGTGTTTCTGGATTTTCGGGAATTCCTGCGAAGACCGCTGCGCCGGCCAGTCGCGTTTCTGGAGCGCGGGCGCTTCGTTCGGCGGCACCTTCACGCCATGCTGCTGGCCGAGTTCTTCGCGCCGATGCAGTCGTTTGCGACCGGCGCGATGGACGCCTATTCGAACATGGGGCGTTTGTTTGGCGTGAAACCGCCGCCGAGATGGGAGCGATCGGACCCGAAAAAGCCGGACTGGCCAGTGGTGCCGCTGGACGATGTCGGTGAATTCCTCCGCTTTCTGGAAAGCGTTCGCGCGCCGGAACACCCGCTTCGACAACGCTGCCGCTGGATCGTAACGGACACGCCGATGGAAAACATCGCCGATGCGTGGGAGTCCTTCGTGGACGAGGCGGCCATACGATTCCGCGAAGCTAGCGGTGAATGGAAAAGGGATTTCTCGTCGCTTCGGGGCGCGTGGGAGGAAATCCCGCCTCAGCCCGTGGCGGACGCCGCCCCCGCCGAGCGCGCCAAAACCAACTCGATTCGCTATCAGATCCGCGCCAACTGCGACATCACCGTAATCGAATTTTTCTCCGATGCCGGATTCCTGCCGAGATATGGCTTTCCTATCCATCTGCAGCGGCTCTCGGTCAGAAAACCCCGTGAAGATCAACCGGATAAATCCACGACCGCCGAAGGGTACCGGCTGGAAAGGCAGTCGCTCCTCGCCTTATCCGAATACGTCCCGGGCGCGCAGGTTCTGGTCGGAGGAAAAGTCGCCGAATCGAAGGGGATCCTCAAGCACTGGACGGAAGCCAACAAGGACGAGGCGCTGGGCCTCAATTATTGGGCGCTCACCTGCGCGAATGGGCACGAGTATCTGGGCGCGTCCCAGGAGGAAGCATGCCCTGAATGCGGTGAGCCGGCCCAGGCGCAGGGCGATCAGCTCATGTTTCCACGATTCGGGTACACAACCGCGGCTTGGGACCCCCCTAAACCTCCGGGCCGAAATCTCGATCGGGTGGGGAAGGTGCTCACAACAGCGACAGGATTCTCCTTGAGCGCGGTTACCGCGCAACAGTCGGATTTCGCCGGTATTCGTGGCCTGACAGCGCTCTACTACGAGGCGGGCCAGGGGGAACTTCTGATCCGCAACGCCGGCGACGAGAATCACGGATTCGCGCTATGCACGCGCTGCGGTTTCGCGATGAGTGAGGAAAAGCCGCGGAAAGCAAACGGACCGGCGCCTTCCTTGCCCAAGGAGTTCCGCGACCATGCATCCGTTTTTTCAACAAAACTGAATTCGCGTTGCTGGGGAAAAAAGCTCACTTCTGATCCGGTGCTGCGGCACAAGGTGCTCGCCGCGCGCGAGACGACGGACGTGCTCCTTCTGGATTGGCCGAGCGACGCCGGACAGGGTCCGCTCTTTTCACTGGGACGCGTATTGGTCCTCGCGGGCGCGCGCCTTCTTGAGATCGACAGCAGGGAGATCGGATTGGAACTTAAGCCGCGTGCGACTGACGAGTTCACGATTTTGCTCCATGACACCGTTCCCGGAGGCGCGGGACACTGCTTTGAACTATTCCGGCTCGCAAGGCCCTGGCTTGCGGAAGCGCGGAAAATGCTCTGGGTGACCCCGCTGCACGACAGTGTTTGTGAACGCGCGTGCTTGGAATGCCTTCTCGATTTTGGAGGCCAATTCGACGCGCACCTTCTCGACCGCAAGGGCGCGCTGGAGCTTTTGGATGCCGCGCTCGCCTGAGTCCCCGCAGGCGATTAATCTGTAGCCGCCAAGAGGGCGCAATCGATTAGTTCGGGAACAGAAGGATTCGTACTTGCGCGAAATCGCAAAGGTCTGTCGCAAAAAGGGCGCGGTCAATTTTGTTCGTTGTTACCGCACCGAGCGGATCGCCCGACACTCGTACAAAGGCCGGATCGGGACCGACAAGTCGGCTTCTCACCAAGTTTTCTTGACTACCGTCGAAGGCTCCTCGAATTTCGAATTTTCTCATTCGGTACCGTTGATTCTGCACATCCGCCTCGCGGCGGTCACCTCGACAGTTTGCATGACGAATAGCGAATTCCCCTCGCCCGTTGGCGTTCGAAAACCGACACTGAACCACTGAGATCCACGACCTGTTGAGGCCCAGCCATCTCCTGATCTACCCTCCGGTCCTGGGCACTGCTTCGGGCCAATTCCCGCGCCCGGCGGTCTGCGGAGTCTCTGCTTCGCCTTCGGCGCCGTTCCGGTTCCGGCTCCCCCGTGTGACTTGAAGCATCGGTTGGCCGTGATGGGAACCATCGGTTGGCCGCTGACCGCCCGCAAGTCGTTTAAACCGGAACTCGCCGGGAAGGCAGATTGCCGTGCCTGAACCATCATTTGGC
>Ga0126381_100000274_pt1 | contig 57131 bp, 78 predicted proteins | sample PanSoiMetPlot_28_FD_96465 | JGI IMG/M metagenome (GOLD analysis project Ga0126381, IMG submission 96465) | Tropical forest soil microbial communities from Panama - MetaG Plot_28 | ecosystem: Environmental > Terrestrial > Soil > Tropical forest > Bulk soil | place: Panama | collected 2016-02-17 | reverse complement strand
TCTCCTTTTGATTGTTCTATCGTAAGAGTTGAGGCACGCTTTGCAGCGCGGCAGCCTTCCAGCCGGCGCGATCAGCGAGCTCACAGGCAGACCACATTCTGTGCGCCCTTTGTATCCTGTGTTGACGAGATGCGAGCATGAAGTGCGTTTGCCTGACTTCGGATTCCACCAACTGATCCAATTTGGCATTGTGTGACTCCTTTCTCCGGCAGAGCGCAGCGCCGCCTTGCCGCCTGCGCGCGCTTTGAATGTTCCATGTGGAACATTGCAGCGACGCCGCGCTCAGAACCGTTTTAACGCGATCCTAGTGCCGCGACCAGATTGTTTTTGGAAGCTCCATGATCTGGCCGCCGACGCGCTGGAGCTCGATGCTGCGATCGTAACTCTCAACGTCTGTCGCCGTGCGGGTTACAGCATTGATGAGGCCGAAAAGCGTGTTGCCTTTCGCGCCTTCGATCAGATGCTCCAACACTGCATCCTTCTCAGCTTCACTGAACTTGAATCGCTCAGTGATTTCTTCGACCGCTTCGACTGGCTTGATCTTCTGTTCGGTCGTCGCTTCGAATTGCGCGACGCGCGCCAGGAATCGGTCTTTGTCGAACAGAGCATCGGTTGCGTCTTGGACCTTCATCCAGAACGCACGATCATCCATCTCGCGAGTCGCATCGCTGTAGTATTCAGCGACGGAATCCAATTCGAATAGAGGATCAGTCTTCCTGCCGATGTGATGCCTGCCCATGACTTTCTCTGCCACCATGCCGTTCCTGCAAATAAGGTAGTAGAGCAATTCATTGAGGTTGAGCGCGCCGCATCCGACTTCGCTATTCGTGATGCAGCAGCCAGCACGCACTCGATCACCGACAAGCTTCGCTTCGATCTTTGGCGTCGCCGCTTGAATGTAGAAGCGAGTCTCAGTGAGTTCGCACGACAGGATTTCGCATCCCAGTCGCTCAAGCTTTGGCAAGACTGCCGCAGCGAGATCGCCGTTCTCAAGCGGTCGGTAACGCTCGCTCATAAAAGCGCGCGCCACTTGACTGCCGTTGATGAGTGTGCGCAGCATTCGTTTCTCCGGTTTCTGTTGCCACCAATAGTTGATGTTCTCAGCGAGCAATTCTGAGTGCTCGCCATTCTCGCTCATCATCTGATCGACATACGGCGCCGGAATCTTGCTGCGCTGGCATATCTGCCTCAAGCAGTGATTGGTTGGCGTCGTGCTGTAACTCTCTTTGCCTGCCTTGAACTCGACATTGAGTGAATGTCGGTTCGCATTGAACCGCAGTTTATCTGTCGGCACACGGAAGTCATGTTTTGCCTTCGCATCTGCCCTGATTTGTTTTGCTACTTCTTGTAGCGTTCTACCTTGTTTCATTAGTTAGTTTTCCTTCTGTTTGTTGTTTGTGTTGTATGCTCTGAGGAGAAAAGTCATAAGGCTAGTTTGATGATGGTGTCCGCAAGCGCATCGAGTGTGCCGTCTTCTTTGAGTGCCTTGAGTCGCTCGCACAGACCACAGAACTCTTTGAGGCGCGCGATCTCAACTTCGTAATCCCTGCCTAGCAAGAATGCACGAACATCTTTCAATGGTTGTAGCAAGTGCGCGATCTCTCCTACGACTGCGAAGCGCGATTGCCGCATGTCTTCCAGCGCGACTTTCACCTGCGCATTAAAGTCCTGCATCAATGGCACGATCTGTTTCATGTTTTCATCCAACACGCTGCGCGCGTCGAACGCTGCTCGCGCGAGCGCAGTCAGTTGATGCGGCTCTTTGTTAATCTCAGCGATCACTCTCACTGCTACCTCATGGATATTGAAGAACTCTTGCGGATTCTCGCCAATTGGTATTCCAGAATTACCGCCTGCTTTCTTACCGCCGCTCATCGTGTCTTGGAAGCAATCCTTGTCGCGGATGCCACCTTGACGAATTTCACTTCCTGCTGCCATAGTTTGTTTTCCTTCCTGTTTTGTTGTTTTGTTTTCTGCCTGTTGAAGTTCGATTTCGATTTTACTGATCGCTCGCACATGATTGTCGCGCGATGCCTTGATCTCTCTGTATTTCGCGAACGGCAAAGTGTTCCGCAGAATCTTGTTAATCCGAATCAGCGCGTTTTCGTGCTCGCGCTTCTTGGCGATCAGTGCGTCGCGCTTGATCTCAGATTGTGTCGGCGGTGGTGGCTTTGCCCATTCAGATGCTTTGTCTGTTAGGCGCTTCGCTTGCAGATTGACTGGCTCGCGCGCTTTGCTCTGCGCGCTTGGCGATTCATTCATCAAGCGTCGCGCGAGCGCCATGCGGTTGTCTGCTCGCATCCGCTCAGCGCGTTCCTTGGCGCGCTGTTCCTTTGCACGTTTCTTTTCTTCGTTGACTGCTGATTGCCGAGCGCCAGCGAGATCGCTGCGCCAATCGCTCACTCGTCCTCCATGAGTTTCTTGAAGTCCGCGTCATGCTCTGGCAGCGCGGGCTCGATCACTTCATCAACGAGCATCCGAGCGCGCGGCTTTGTCAGCTTGCCGTGCGTCCATTCCACTGTGATGCGGTCTTCGATTGCTCCTACCATGCCGCGCACGTTCCGTGATCTCATGTGAAAATACATGAGCGCCATCGGATCGTTCTGCGCGCCTTTCATTGTCAGCAGACGCACTCCGCCTGCTTTGCGTCCGCCATATCCGGCGATGCACATTTTGATCGCTTCCACGCCGCGCGGTTCGCGTCGCGGGTAGTCGTCGAAATACATCGTGCTCACCAGCATGGCGCACACACCGCGGCGCCGTAACTGTTTCTGCGATGATTGCCAAGCGTCACGGATTGCGATGATGTGCTCGCGATGCACGACTTTGATTCGGAAGATGCCGAGGCAAATGTCCTCAAAGGTCAGCCGGTAAACGCCGTTGCTGAATTTCCTGTCCAGATAATCTGTCAGGATGCGTGCTTGTATCTTGATTCGCATTGAGTGCTCCTTTCAGATGCGCAGCGATTGACGTTGCAGCGAATCTTGGAGCAGTTGCTTCGCGCTGTTCAATCGTCGCTGTGCCTCAGTTGAACCGCCTGCCTTGTCAGGGTGCATCTTGATTGACAACACGCGGAAGCCTGCGCTGATGATCTTGCCTGCGAGCTCGACAATCAGATCGTTCTCCGCGTCTTGCGCAGTGCGTGGGATTTCAAACTGCGCTGGCTCTTTCAATTCTTCATCGACAATCCGTTTATATGTCGAGCGTTTGCGCTGCGCCTTCTGCCACTGCTTCCTGTGCTTCGCTTCACGCAGCGGTGGGAGCGACTTATCTTGAGATAACTCGCTGATCGGCCCTAAACGCTTGCGGTAAGCGACGTAGTAATGCCGCTGCGCTTCGCTGATTTTCGGCCAATGCTTCTTGCAGAATGAAGCAAATTCCTTGTCGCCTCGTTTCTTTGGAAACGTTTTCCGTAACTCAAAGAACTTTTCACCCATCAAGTGAAAATACTTCCGCTCGATCTGTTCAACGCCTGACTGGTAGTGCGTCCACAAGTCGTCGATCTCTGCGACGATCTCATTCCGCGCTTTGGTTATGTCCACTTCTCTTTCTGCTACTGCTTTACTCATTAGTGCTCCTTCTGTTTTGTTTGTTTGGTTTGCTCTGAGGGAATGAAATTGAAACAGCTTAGCGTGAAAACACGCTAAGCTGATTTACCTAGCGTCGGACTGCGATCACGCGACCGCCTGAGTAGCCACGGATGAACTCATGTTCGAATGAACTCGATGCCATTGGCGCGCTGAGATCGCTCGCAGTGAATCGCTTTGCTTTCGCGCGGTCTTTCGTGAAATCGAAAAAGAGTTTGATCGCCTCATTGCCGCTTGAGCTTACCTTGCTGACATAATCGCCTTCGCGATCTTGCAAGATGTAAAGCGCCTCGTCGTCGCGCTTCGATGTTTTCTTTTCAGTCGATGATTTCATGTAGATGGAAGCAGTTAGGGTGAAGGTTAACGTATTCGCGCTCTGGCGGGAGCATCATCGCGACAGTGACGTCTTTGCACTCAGGTGGCTTGAGCGCATACCAAGCGTCGCGGATTTCATTCCATGTCGGATAGCGTGTGTAAGTGCTGATCGACATATGCCAGCGCAGCGAGCCCGCGCGCATCCCAGTCGAGCCATATACGTCGCGAGTAATCCAGATGCGGAGATCGCCTTTCGCCCATGCCTTACTGAAAACGTAAGTCATGCCAATCACGTTCGGTGGCGCGATTTCTTTGTAGTCTTTCATGTCATTAGCCATTTCATTGTTTTGTTCCAATCCTCTGCGCTCATGCTCTGAGCGTGCAGAGGCGGAGTTGTTTTCACTGCTGCCGGAATCAAGAGAATCGTGTTGCCGTGCGTGCGCACATAGCTCCAACCGATTGCTTTCTTGATAACCCAATACTCATCCTTCTCGACTGTGAATGAATCGTCAGCTTGAATCCGCACGCCTTCCGCGACGCGACTCACCTGCTGCTCGTATTCTTTCTGCACCTTCGCGAGATCGACATGCTGCATCTTGCCAGCGATGAACGGACAGACGCGCATCGCGTAGATCAGGCAGTCAAGGTGACAGCCAGGTTCGAAGTATTGGTTCGCTGCTGCTGCCTTCTTGCCGCCGACAAAGAAACTGAACTTGCCTAACGGCTGGCCGCAAAGCTGACACCATTTGTTCATCATCACGCTATGCCTCTTCGCTTCATCGGTGACGCGGAAGTCTGGCTTTCCATCATCATTGATGAGCGCGATGTAAGGAATCGGCAGCCCTTTGAATTGCGGCCGCTGCTTGAGCCGCTTCGGTATTCGACACATTACTTGATTAAGTTCTCCTCTCTATATTGGAAGCGAAGCACGGCGAGTTCGCGGAGTGCGTTGATCTGCGCGTCGCCTTCTTCTGTGCCATCGCTAATCCAGAACTCTTCGAAGGCGCGAATGTTTCCGTCGCGTGCCTTCGCTGCGACTTTTTGAATCAGCTTGGCAATTGTCTCGCAGTCAACAGCAGTCGCTTCTTTGTGCTCTGCGAACGTGAACTGCTTTTTCTTAGTAGGCATTAGGTTTGTAGTGTTGTGCATAAGGCAGCGTCGCCCGTAGCTGTTGGTATTCAGGTTTCATGTGCGACCGCGCGAGATGGACGCTCCGCTTGTCGCCTTCTTCGCGACTCATGTGAGTGTCGAACATTGCGCAGCCGAACGGTGCCACCGCATGAATCGAGCAGCGATCATTAGCGTCGAGAAAGACGCAACGACCTCTGCGGAATCGCGGCGTGATGGAACCGATGCGAACTATCTTGCCGTTCCAGATTACAAGCGCACCTGGGCTGGCCCATATTTGCGCTTTGACTGACATAAGCGCATCCTCGGCGCTCAATCCTTGCGTTTTCTGAACGTGATCTACTAGCCGTTCGACTTCGCCTGCCGCGAAGGCTCCCGGCTGCCTCTTGCAACACTGCACGCAGCGCGAGCAAGCGCACACGGTTCGCTCAAAGGTGTGCTCACTCATCGACAGGCTCCCTGCTAAAGTCGATGGCGCCGTTCGCTGCTGCCCTGTTCGTCAACGGATTCCGAATTTCACTCGGCGTCTTCGGCATCGGCTTGACGATTGCCTTTAAGCTTGCACCGAGACGTTTCCAGAAAGCAGTTTGCTCTGGCATCGGCTCAGCGAGTGAAACGAAATGCGGCAGGTTTGTTGGACTGCCAGCATCCAGCCATTCCTGATACTGACCGCGGTAACATTGAACGAGCCACGCATGACTCGCAGCGATGCCGTAAGTGCGGCGAAGCCATTTGCCAGGCTCTTTGCGCGCCCATACGCGCACTGCATCAGGATGCCCGCCAACGCTCGCGCCGCTTGGTTCGTGTGTGCCCGATGGATTCCACCAATCGCAGAAGTCATCGGGTGGACCTTCTGCTGGTGCCTTATCTGTTTGTTTCTTTCTACTCATAATTTGTGAAGCTCAATCCTGATCTGCTCAAGCTGCCTGTCGCGCGCTGCGCTCGGCGGCTGGCGCATCACTTGGGCTTTGCGTTCATTCAGTGCGTTGATTCGATCTTCGCGCTTGCGGTAAGGCAGCTTTGGTTTCAACTGCTCGCGCGGTTCAAAAGGTTTGCGCCAGCCTGCTTCAATCGCATTGCGGAGTCCTAAGACGCGCGCAGGTATGTCGCGCCACTTGTTCAAGTCCTCAATGATGCGTCGCTTCGCGAGCAGCGTAAGCGGGTGACCAATTTGTTTCCGATGCACTTGGAATGCTGCCCATTCCTTCTGCAAAGCTTCGTCGATGAAATCGACTGAAACAGAAAAAGTCTTTTTCTCTTTCTCAGTCTTATTTTCTTCGTCAGTCTTATTAAGATGGCGAAACTCTCGATTTAGGTTTTCGCGATTGAGAAAATCATCCACTAGCCCGCCACTCTCTGAGATCGTCAGTCGGCGATCAATGATGTGACCACCTTCGCGAATGTCTTCCAATTTCGCATATCCAGTTTTGCGAAGCTCGCGCAAAGCTGCACGCACTGCTGACTCTCCTTCTGGCCCATGTTTGATAATATCGCCGACACGGACAATCCATTGCTCTGGCTTGCTCAGCAGATACAGCAGAATCCCTTTTGCCTTCCATGATAGTCGAGCATCAGCGATCAACTCGTTATCTATTAACGTGAAGCGATTGGTCTTGAGTTTGTGTAAGATCATACCGTCATTTCAGTTTTCCTTTCTGTTAGTAGAGCGGATCGCCTTCTGCTTCGAACGCGATCACGCGGTTGCCTCTTGCAGTGAATCCTGTCCTGCGCAGCGTCCATTCCTTCTTGTGGCCGCGCGCGCCTTTCTTGCCCCATGACCACACTTCAACGCGCCAGTGCCGAATGACGCCGAGCGTGTTCGGATGCTTGATGATCTTGACTACGCGGTGCGAGTGATGATCGGCAGTCGTGCTCTGAATCGCGAGCGTGTCCTCTGACCATGCTGTGGGATTCAGCGCGATCGTATCAATGAATCCGAACAGATCGACTGTGCGCTTGCCGAAGTGATGCCAATACTCAGTCTTCGCGATCAGCATTCCGTGTTCGCGCAGCCAAGCGTGCGTGCGTTGTATCGGGCTCAGTGGTTCTCTCCTTTCGTTGTTGTGCGCCGGAGATAAGCCAGCGCGCGTTTTACTCCTGTGATGTTGTCGCCAAGCCTGCCAAGTGCAGCATTGCACTGACGGCATAAGCCGCCGCGGAACTTTCCTGTCTGCGGGTCGTGATCAATTACATCTGCTTGTTGCAATCCGCAGATGCCGCATGGTTTACTCAAAGCATCGCGAAGCACTGATACAGGCACGCCGAATTTCTTCGCCAGATTCGGGAGATACCAACGCCTTGCACTATTACGGTTGATTGCTCGCACTCTATCCCGATGGCGTGCTTTATAGGCCTGCCATTCAGCGCGACGCTTCTCAACATCAGCGCGACGACGCTGCGGCGGCAGCCCAGGCTCTTCACCGCCGAACAATCCAACCTGTTTTTCGTGCTTGTTTTCCATGTTTGTGAATCCACTTGTGACAATCCAAACAAACTGCGCGCCAATACTTTTTGATGAGTAACAGCTTGCGCTCGCGTCCTGCCGCGTGATGCACTTGCGTTGATCGCAAGATGCCGCACAACTGGCAGATCGGATTACAGATCAAAAAGATCCGCGACTCTCGGAGATATTGTTCGTTTTCCTTTGCGCGCTCTGGATTGACGCGCCGCAACCTGCTTCGCTTCATTGAAGTCTGAATAGACTGGCCGCGTGAGTGGACACTGCGCATAGAGCGCATCGTGACCGCTGCCTAACACGTAACCGCATTGGCAGGACCACAACTTTGTCTCCTCATTACAAACCAGCTGGTGAGTGAGTTTACGTTCTTTCATCGTAGATACGTCTAATCATCTTGTGCAATTCTTCGTTGAGCCGATCACGCTGCGCGCGCACTGCGACAGGCAGCGCGATCTTCGCGTCGCACATTTTGACTCCCATCTTAATCATGCTTCTGTGCATCGAGCGCAGACCATCAGGCATCAGCGCGTTCGCAGTGTGAATGTCGTGCCGGATAATCAGCACATCTTCACGCTCGCCAAGCTGCCGATGCTGATACGCTGCCATGAATGTCAGCAGCAATTCCTCGTTGAACTCTTCGCCTGTTTTGATCGACTCTTGCCGCGATGCCAATCGCCTGATCTGCGCTGCTGCGTCTTTCTGTTTCATAGTGATCGTGCCTCATCCATGTAAGGATCGCCGCGACGGAAACGAATGACATGACCGAGCACGCGCTGCACTGCTGCCTTCGCTTCTTTCGCGCTGCAATCCTTCTCCGCTTTGATCGCTTCCTCTAATGACGGAATCGACATTTTGAGTGCCGCCGCAACAGTGTCGCGACCAAACTCCTTCTCTGCATCTTCGATGGCGCGCGCTTCATTGGTGAAGTAGCGCGTCAGCTTGCGAGCGACGCGCCAGCCAGCAATCGCGCTTTCATCGAGCACTAACAACTGGGTGTAACGCTTGAGCAGAATTTCAATGTTCTTGATGCGCGCCTTCAATGCTTGAACGTGCGCGCCACGCTCTGTGCTACTGCGCGCATTGATCGCAGTGAAGCCTTCATCTTTGACTTCATCTTCAATAGCATCGTCAAGCTTTGCAGCGTCGGCGATATACTCAGGACAGACGCCTTTCGCTGGACACCACTGACATTGAATCGGCCCAGGTATGCGTCTGTTATTTGGCAGATCGAGTTGCCGCACATTCGCGCGCACAACATCGAGCAGATGGTTAAGCTGCTCGCGATTGTAAACGCGTGCTTCCCATAGCGAGTCTGGATGATGCGGATGAATGAGTCCGATCACTGCCTCACGCGCGTCGAGCTCGTCAGCGAGCAGCGCGCCTTCACTGCGCACCTGCCAGTTGATTTGAATCGGCGGCGGGATTGTCCAGCCGCTCTTATCATCGAGCACTAATAGGCGACGCTCGCTAGGCTGCCAGTCGAAGCGATCTACGCGACCGCTCCAAGTTTTCTCAAGCCGCTTGCCAGCCCATTCGAAGTCCCACACCCGATATTCAAAGGTCACTTGCGCGCCTTCGAAGCTATACTCATGGACGATCTCCGACTCGCCGTAAGCGATGCGCGATGTAGTGCGCTGCTCAGTGTCGTTCAAGTCTGAGAAGTCATTGGTCTCAAGCGCGTGATGGATCCTTTTGCCACGCTCGGTAACTGCTGTGTCCTCTTCCTTCGGCAATCGAGCGCACAGCGCGCGCTTGCCAGGGCATCTGAACTCAGCATCGAATCCGCTCGACGAAGGTTTGCCTTCGCGCTCATCTTCAATCGGGTCAGGCGGTGCATCAGGCCGTTTCCGTTTGCGCATAGAACTCCTTCCAGACTAACTGCATGACATTGACTTTGATTCCTGAGATGAAGAACTCATAAACTGTCGCCGCTCCATAATCAGGATTGCCGTAATCGCCGCTCGGCTCAGCATCAGTGATGCCGATGCTTTGCAGCAGATCACCAAGCGAATCGTCGAGATGTTCTTCCGCGCTATCAATGTGCGGATAAACAATCAGGTCGATGTCGCGCGGTGTTGATCGCGCAGCGGTCTTGCCGATGCGCCCGTAGAGCACGCTGCCTGTGACAGCAATGTGCCAGCCACGCCTGCGCAGCTTTGGTTCCAAGACTGCGCACAGCTTTTGTGCTTCCTCAAGGTTCGCTTTCATCGTTTTTTCTTTCTCCAGTTTTTGCGATCGGGGCAGGTGACGAAATGACTGACATACCGCTCTGCCGGCGACGGCTGATCGCGCAATGGCTCAAGCGCAGAATCAACGTGCACAGCAAGCGGACATCGCTGCTCGCGCTGGCGCAAGATGATGTTGCCTGTCGCTACTGGTGTAGCGTCAACAGGCATCCGTCGCCCGCGTTCCGTCTCTGTCCAGATCACCTTCGCGTTACAGCTTCGGCATCGCTCACTCATTGCTGAGCTCCTTCAATGCCAAGCAGCACGCAGCATCGAGCAGAATGTCCTTATCGCTGTAGGTGCCCTTCTTCGGGTGCGGCGATGGTCGCCATGTATTCAAGAAGTAGGCGCGCGACTTCACGCCGAGCTTGCCTAACGTCTTGCCTGCATCGTTGCCGAAATGAACTGGCACCTGCCGCCAGTTATCGTAACCGTCTTGCGCGAGAACATCTTCCAATGCCATGTCGCGCTCGATTGGTTGCCGCTCCTTGCGCTGGTCCATTTCTGGCTCTGCGGTGTTGCGCGTCTTCTTGTGACCGGATGAGTAAGATGAATCGCGTTCGTGCGGTTCTTCCTTCTTCGCTGATCGCGGCGCGGGTTTAGTCATGCCGCCTGTCTCTTCGTCCGCTTGCTGCTCCTTCCAAGCGTTGATGAGATTCTGTCGGCTCTTGGGATCGAGCAATCGCCGCATGATGCCTGCCGGAATCGACGCGACGGTCTTGATCTGTGGCGCGATCAGTTTCTTCTCGTAGAGCAGCGTCAGCAGAAAGGCATCTGGAATTTTGTTCTCAGTGAGGAATGCCTTGACCTCAAGCAGATCGTGTCCTGACTGCGCGCTGTCGTCTGCCGTTCTTTCCTCGTAAGGAGTCGTGCGCTTGTGCTTCGCGCCAGCAGCAGGCTTCTCTCCCGCGCCTGCGCGTTCCGGAGCTCCTTCCGGATCGTCTGCCTCATCACTAATCATGAAGTTCGCCTTGAGGCACGACTTGATTGCTGCGGTGATCGCTTTCGATGTTGCTTTGTCGCCAGCATCCCAGCCGTCGCCTGAACTCCTGACTGTGATCTCTTCGCCTGAGTCCGCATCCATGAATACGTGCTCAGTCTCTACTGCTCCGAACACGCCTGCCTTTGCGTCACCATAATGCCGATTGCTCGACACGACTGATGAAGTGAGAAGGATATTCTTCTCAGATAGTCGCGGCTCAAGCAGCGCGTTCAAGTGCTCCAGCCCGACGTAAGCATATCCGAAATGGATATTGCGCTTTGTCTTTTCCACTTTGCCGAGACCTTTCCTGATCTCGATTAACTTTTTGACTAATACATTTTGTGTTGTTTGTTTCGGTTTCATTCAGTTGATTCCTTATCTGTTAGCCAGCCGCGTGCTGCGGGCTCTCCCGCTCGACGCGGCTGGCGTTGTTTTATGGTTGTGCTCCAACGACCGGCAATGCTGCTTCCAGATCGCTCAGGAGCACGAAGTAACGCGCTCGCGGAGAGTTACCGCTTCTTATTGCGGGAATCTTTCCGAGCGTGATTTGTCTTCGCAGGCTTGCTATCGGCGCCCACGGCTTTTGTTCCTTGAGCAGTCGTAGTGCTTCCGCGAGAGGCATTCGATCCTTCTCGCCGTTTTCCTTCTGCTGCGGCTTTGCCTTTTTCTTTTTCATTTTTGTCCTCCTTTCCATTTGCGGCAGGCAACACCTTCGGTGGCAGCCCGCCTGATATTCTTTGCCCGCACAGATAGACGCGACGCTGATCTGCTTCGCTTAAGCCTTTCAGCAAGTCATCCATCTTAGGACGATACTTTTCTACCTTGTGCATCCGCGCCCATCGCTGAGCGCGGTCCAATACTTCCTCAGTGGTCAGACTGGGCATGTCTGAATTCCCCTTTCATTGCCGCGCCAGAGTCGCGCCCATAGCGCATCTTGAATCGCCTGCGCATCGACGTCTGGCTCGACGGTTGAGAATCCACCGCTGCCATTGCGACCGAGTTGCCACTGCAAGTGCTCCTCTCGGATGCACACCAAGCGGCCTTCTGTGTTCCAATCTTGCAGCGTGAACGTTCCAAAGCCGTCATACTCGCGCGGAGCGCGCGTGAGCATCACGACATAATCGACGCTCGCTGCGCCGATCATCACTTTTATTTTCATTCAGTTCTCCTTCTGTTGTTGGTTTGTTGTTTCTCAATAGATCGCGAGTGCTCTGTCGAGCTCGCCATCATTGAAAAGGTCTAGTCGCATCAGCTTGGCGCGACTGTTATCGCAAACTTGTTCTTCGACTGTGCCTGCTGCCCATACGATCTTTTGCAGCGAGAAGGCACCGCCCGCGCGTGGCGTCCTGCCTAACGCCTGCCGCATATCAGGTCCACTATCACTTGGACTGATGAGCACTAAGCGCCGGCGACCATTGCGAGTGCCTTGCACGCCAATGCCAAGGCCGCCGCACTTGATGTTCATCACTAGCTTGTGCTCGCGATCTTTGTTAAAGCGATCAATCAACGGCTGCCGCATCTTGTATGGAGTGTCGCCAGTGATGAGATTCACCGTGTTGAGTTCGCGCGAGAGTGCTGTGATCGAGTCGGTGAAGTTGAGTATCACGATCACGCTCATCCCTTCTTCCAATCCATCCTCTGCCATCTGCACAAAGGTCGGCACCTTGAGTAGCTCCGCTTCTTGCCGCGCGCGCAAGCGAGCGACGAGCGCGTTGCGCTTCCAATCGCCTGCCTTCTTGCGCATCAGATCAGCGATCTCCTTGCGCATCACTTCATAAACGCGACGAATCGCTGCCTCGTTCTCCATCTCGTATGCTTCGCTGATGATTCGCGTCTCAGGAAAGCGGTCGCCCAAGTCGCGCACCCTGATGCGCGCGCCGTGTCGCGGGAAAATCTGATGATGAATGTCAGCAAGGATCTCCGCGTTATTGTTGAACTTGAGTCCCCATTTGCCTTTGTAGACGCCATGCTCAAGCATCCAGCCGTAGAAGTGGTTCGGATGATCGAACAGTTTCGTCAGCAGCCCGACGAACTTCATGTGCATCGGGTTATCAACTGCCGTCGCGCTCAGCGCGAGCACCTTGTAACCGTCATTGATCGCAGCGATGCCCATCGCGCATTGTTGCGTGCGGTAGTCTTTGAGCTTGTGACATTCATCGAAGACCAGCAGCGTGTCCTCTTGCTCGATGGTATCGTAAACGAATTTCCGAAACGGATTCTTGCGCGCGCGGTTGCCTGTATCGCGCGCCCAGTGTCCGAACTCAGTGCGCCCTGTGCGGAGCATTTCGTAGTTGATCGCGCGGCACTTGACCTTGAACAACTTCGCCATTCGCTTCCAAGGCGGAATGATGTTCTTCGGACAGACCACGAATAGTTCGCGCTGCAACAGGTAAGCCACTGCGCAAGCGACTGCGGTCTTGCCGATGCCTGTATCAGTCGCATCGAGCCCGCCATCATAGGTCGAGACCGCGACGCACAACTGCTGAATCGCGGGAAACTCATACGAGAAATCCTCACCCGTCTTGTGCCGAATTTGCTTGTAGAGTGCTTTGATCTCGCGCCATCGCTTAGAGTAGCCACGCGGAAGTTGCGCGCTTGATTCTCTGCGCTCAGGTTGCTCGGCGCCGTTGCTCTCCTGCCAGAGCGTCAGCGTCCACTCGCCTTTCCAGAGCGAGACGGAGTAGCCGCGCTCTTTGAGGGCAACCTTGTCGCGCTTCCATAAGTCCCAAAACGGCGAGCCGTCTGGAATGACCCAGGTGCGCACCTGTCGCTGACCGCTTGGCGTGCTGACGCTGCGCGGCGAGCTCCAGAAGACGCGCTCGATGTCGAATGGCGGACTCATCCTTTGACTCCTTTCACAGGCCAAATCGGCTCGCGCAGTTCGCGCTCCCATTTCTCGCCGCTGATTGTCGCCTTCATGTTCATTCCTGTTGCTCCCGTCATTGCCAGCCGACCGTCCGGCTGTCGGTGCATCTTTCCAGTGTCACTCGTTTGCACTAGCAGATGGTTGCCTTCCAGTTGCAAGATGCGCACAAGCGACAACTCGCACAGCCAGTGATGCCGCGGGCTGTTGCGATGCCAGACCGATACGAGATCGCCGCGCTTGTAGTGTTGCGCGCTCATGGCAAGTCAGGCAGAGTGACTTCGATCAGGATTTGCTCGACGCCGAACACTTGCTTTTCGCCGCACGATTCGCACTCGTAATGCCGCGCATCAGGCTCGACATTGTGATGCTCTGTGCCGCAGCTTAAGCACAGCCCGACATTATCATCCTGCTCGATGAGTTCTACGACACGGCCAGCAGTGATTGTTTCGTGAAGCTTGCTCATCGCTTTACTCCCACGACCACGCCGCCTTCGAACATCAGGCCATTCGAATAAACGTCGATCTCGCGCCCGCCGCTGATGATGCGCGCAGAAGGCGTGCCTTGAATCTGATACGCTTCCTGCCGCTCGATTATCCAGTTATGATCGCTGCTACGGGGCTGAATCCCGTGCGTATGCGCCCCGCCACAGCGTTTTTCGTCCTGCCCCGCTATGCTGACCGCCCCCGCGATCAGCAGCGACGCTACTGCCAGTTTTGTTTTCATTGGTTTGTTTCTTTCTGTTGTCTCGATGCTTGATTGCAGCGAGCGGAAACGCCGCGCGGCTTGAACGCTGATCGGCGCTCGACGTTCGCTGCACGTCGAAACAGCTTAGAGTGAAAACACGCTAAGCTGTTTCCATCTTGTTGGTTTACGCGGGCTTCTTTCCTGTGCACCAGCCAGCGATCAGTTCCAATGCTTGGCGTCGCTTCGGATGGTCAATGCGATTGACGAAGGCGGTCCACTTCTTGTAGAGCGCATCTGCGAAAGAAAGTTCCTTCGCTGGCTTGCGCTTTCCGCCTTTGCCTTTTTCGCTTGCCTTACGGAGCGTGGTCTTTTTCGACAGCACATCATCAATCATTCCGGCCTTACGTGCGCGCTCAGCTTGCGCCATCTTGTGCTCACTGACGCCCGCCTTCTTCGCGAGCTCAGCAACCCGTTTGCCTTTCCCTGTGCCCTTGCCTTTGCTCTTGTCACCGAAGCTGCCCGCTGCGCTCTGACGCTCTTTCGCTTCCTTCTCAGCGACTGGGCCGAGGATCTTCGAAACGAGTGCCGCGCGCTCACTGTCCGACATATGGCGCCGGAACAGATTGCGGGACAAGATTTCTGCTTCGATCTCTTCCTCAGTGCCCGAAAAGACTTCCATTGGAATGTCTTTCGGTGCGAGCTTGAGATCATACGCGATGCCCCACCGCGTATAGCCGTCGTAGATGGTGTCCTTCTTCTTGTTAACAAGTAGAGGCACCTTGATTCCGTTCTCCTTAATGTCAGCAACCATTTCGGCCTTCTCGTCTTTTCCGAGTGGCGCGATCTGACTGAACATTCGGCAGAGCGGATGTATCTTCATTACCTTCTGTGGCATTGTGCTCCTTCTGCTTACGGTTCTTGTTTCTCATCAGAGCAGATGCGTGAACCTTGTTTGACGCTCTGCTGACCCGCTCAGAGCGTGAGCGGGTTTCGAGTTTACTCGCGACTCTTCCTCAGAGCCTGTTGAATGGTGATCGCTGCTTGCACGCGCCACTTGCAATACGGATGCGAGCAGCCGCGATAGTGACGCAGCCGCTTGCCGAGCTCCTTCTTGTTCAGCGGGAAGCCGCAAGGCAGTTTCTTGTTCGGCAGCAAGCGCGGTGGCAGGCCGACGAAATTCATGTCGCGTGCTTTCGTCAGCAGCTTCATCCAGCGTTCCCAATTCCCTGTGCCATCGCCTGGGCGCGAGTCTTTGAGGCGTTCATACACCACGACCTCTGCTTCGGTAATCATTGAATCACCGCCTTGCCGTTGATCTCGATCACGCGCCAGCCGAAGCTATTCCAGCGAGCAGTGGTCGGGAATCGGTTGAGCATCGAGCGCAACCGCACACGATACCGCGCGAATTTCTCTGGCGGTGTCAGTATGAAGTGAATGTCTTCGCTGTGCGTCGGCCATGCTGCATCGTAGCGAAGCATGTCTAATGGGAATGCTCCCCCGCCTTGCACTGTGAAATCAAGAGGCTTTCGCATCGCGCACCTCTTTCACTGGACCGCACCACCAATGACCCTCATCCAAGTCAACGGATGCGAGTCCATATCCAGCACTAGTGCAAACACCATGCCGGCCGTCTTTGAGTGTGACGCGCTTGCCTACCAAGTTGCGTCCCTGATACCTATTGTTTTTCATTTCGTCGTGCTCCTTTCTTCGCTCGCCGCGCTCGCTGGTTGCGAGTAGCGACGCGCTTGCACTGGCGCTCATCGAATGATCGGCGCTTGAGTGCATGTTTCACTTCCACTTGCCGCTGACTCAGTTCGCCATTGCTCGCGCAGGAGTCAGGCTTCCGCGCGTGGCCGTTGCTGTGGTTCTGCTGCCCGCGCAGCCATGCTCCACCGAGCGTGTCAATCAACTCGTTCAGTGCTCGCTGCTGCTGCTCGCGGGTGCGGGTTTGCTTTGCAATGCTCGCTACAGCGCGCAGCGCGACGCGCTGAGCTAGTCTGCGAGCGTCCCTCATCGCAAGAAGCGCAATGGTGGTGTGCTTCTTTTGATCGACGAAGCGCAGCGGATTAGTGCTGCGGCTCTTGATTTGTGTCTCGACATCGAACAGCCATTCGCGGCGTCGATATCCGTTAGGTGCAATTAACATTTCTCTTTGTCTCCTTTTGTTATACGCGTGGAGTCTGCCGAAACAGACTATGCGTGGTTGTCAGCCCCACCAACCTTGCTTGCGTGCCTTGAGGCCAAATAGGCTCGCCGTGTTTGAAGCCCACTGGCTCCACGAAGATCGCAAGCTCGTAGATGAGCAGTTGCGACGGTCGCGAGCTCGCGAGCACTTCTGTCTGCGCCAGCCGAATGGCGAGCGCAGGAATGTGATCTATCCCATAGCCGTGCTTGCAGATCGCGCAGTAATACGGCTTCTCGTCCGTGATGAGGATTAAGTCGCTCATGACATGAACGCGAATACCAACTGCCGCTCTGCGTGAAAGCGATGCCGCGATTCCTTGCAAGGGAATGGTCCGCACATCGCACAATGCTTTTTCTGTTTTACTTTTCTCATTCGTGTTTCCTTCTGTTTGTTGTCCTGCCGATTCAGCAGGCAAGAAGCGCGCGCCCTTTTCGGAAGCGCGCGCCTCGTTGTCTGACGAACCGATTAGGCCGCCTTCGCGAGCCGAGTCAGTTGCGCAAGCTGCGCGGGCTTGAGCGTAGCAATGCGTTCAGCCTTGCGGAGCTCCTTCGCGTTATGCTTGGCATTGTAGAGCGCAGTCCGAAGCGCAGCGGGCGAGCAGGCCTTGAGCCCTGGCATCCCGTGAATCGCTGCAATCACTGCCGCGGGTTTCCAATTCAATTCCGCGAGCCGATGAACGACCACGCTGATCGGGAAACCGAAGAGGCTGCGCTTCGCTTTCGGCGCTGCGCTTTTCTTCGCGGCTTTTTTCTTCGCAGGCTTTTTCACTGCTGCTTTGACTGCCTTCACTGACTTAACCGATTTACCATTCTTAACTGCTTTGGTGTTTTTCATACTACTTGTCTCTTTGTCTAACAGGGCTACGCGGCGCTCGATGAGCGCGACGTGTTAGTTAATGGTCGTTGCCCTAAACGACTCTGCTCGCATCTGCGATCAGATTCGCAGCGCCTGTCACGCGCTGCTGATCTGACTGCGCTTAGCGTCTCGCGCGCGCGCGTTCAATAGACTTGCCCGCCTTGCACTCATCATCGAGCACCAGTGGCGGGGGAAGTGTTATGTCGAGAATCCAGCACGCCATCTTGCGCGCATCCTCAACACTCATCGCCAAGCACTTGTCCTCGTAAGTGAATGTCATTACGTCTTCATCAGCGAGTGCTGCTTCAACTGGAAACGCATACAGCGTTTCGAACTCTTTGCTCTTTGGTTTACTCATATCTCATTGTCTCCTTTTGTTTTTGAACCACTTAAAACATTGATGCCCACCGACCGCGCCGCACTTACTGCAACGCTTCGGCTTTGACTTTTCTGATAACGGCTTCCCACGAACGGCTGTGCCGTCTGCGCGTCGCTCGTTCTTCCAAGCCTGACTAACTACTAAAGCAGCAACTTTGTTTATTGGTTTCATTGTTGTGTTGGTCGTGTCTCATCAGTGCGCGATTGACCTTGTCGCGCAGACGAACGAGTCACCTTAGTGGCTATCGTTCGTTTCGACTTCCTTACTGTATGACCACGCTTACACCTACTCATCTTCGACCTATGCGGTCAGCTTCGGTGTGGCCTATATGATCACGGCATTGTTGTTCTTGAGCTCATCGGAAGCTAGGTGACGTAATACGTTCACCGGACCATCGCTTGATCTTTGAATTGGCAGCAGACGTTTCCTGCTACGGAATTTAACGGCCTGACCCGCGCGCTGCGCGGGAGCGATGTGCAATCTCCGAGACGCCATCAGTTTGTTTGGACACGAACAATGCGCTCAGCATCGAATCTCTTAATCGGATAGCAGCTTGCTAGGCTGCGAAATTTCATTTCAAGGGGAAAAGCGCATCAAGAGAAATGCGCCCCTTCGCTACAATTTTGCTTCAAATCATTTCAGCAGCTTTGGACTTTCGCGATCATCGAAATGTTTGCCACCCACCGCTTCCTACTTTTTTTCGATCATTGAAGATCAGCTTCGGAATCAGAGATGCGCCCTTCATTCATCGCACCTTTTCAGATGCGCCATCCTACCTACCGCGCGCTTCGCTCAAACTGCTTACTTAAGCTATCAAAAGAACCATACTAAGTATAGCAAATTGCGAATAGCGCGCAAGCATAAAATACAGGCCAACTTTGCCCCGAATAGCCCCGCAAATAGCCCCGCAGCAGAGAAAACAGCTTAGCGTGTTTTCACGCTAAGCTGATTGGCCTTGCGCGAGAAGGTTCAGAAATTCAGCGCGCACTGCTGCATCGCGGAAGCAACCTTTGAGCGCGCTGGTCACCATTGAGCTCGTTTGTTTCTGCACGCCGCGACACATCATACAGAAGTGCTGCGCCTCAATGATTACGCCGACGCCTTTTGGTCGCGTGTGCGTTTGCAGCGCAGCGGCGATCTGTTCCGTGAGGCGTTCCTGTATCTGCAATCGGCGGGCGAATACGTCAACGAGTCGCGCGAGCTTACTGAGTCCGACCACGCAGTGGTCAGGCAGGTAGCCGATATGAGCGCGCCCGAAGAAAGGTTGCAGGTGATGCTCGCAGGTCGAGTAGAACTGAATGCCGCGACAGACAATCATCTGATCGTAATCGTCGCGCGCGAAGTGCGCATTCAAAACATCTTCCGGCTTCATCCTGTAGCCCGCATAGAGCTCCTGCCATGATCGCACGACGCGCTCAGGTGTATCGCGCAGACCTTCCCGCGCTGCGTCTTCGCCAATCAATTCAAGTTGCCGCGTGACGACTTCTTGCGCTGCCGCGGCGTAAGAACTCTCCCACGGAAAGACGAGCCACTTGTCGGTGCGCTGATACAGCGCGCGAAATCCTTTCGCTGGAAACCTGACGAGCCACTTACTCCGCGTCGCTCCTGAATCGACAACATCATCGAGTAACATATCAGCGCGCTCCGGCTCCGAAGTAATCTTGAATCCACGCGCAGCAGCGACACCCGCAACGATCGTGCCGCCGCGCGGGATGCCGTAATAGGTCCATCGCCGATCAAGCGAATCGACTTCGTCAATGAGCTCAAGCCACGTTACAGAACGCGCAGGAGCTTGTGCAGTTGCAGGCTTAGTTTCCATTGCGGGTTCGCGAGTATCAGTTTGAGGCAATGCTTGACGTTCGCTTCGTTAGGTGTATTGCCGTCGAAGATCGGAGAGAGGTAGTAATGCTGCGCTTCGACTGCTGGCTCAGGAACGTTCATGTGGCCGCAATGCCTTACGTAGCGCAATTCATCGACTCCATCAGGGAAGTTTTTTCTCATGACATGCTCAGCAACTTTTGGGCTGACGACGATCCAGTCAATCGCGCGCGGTATTTTGTGATTGCCGTTGCTCTCGATGGCCTGCTTGTAGCCAAGCTCGCGGAAATACTCAATCGCTGCATCGCATAGTTGCAGCATCGGCTCGCCGCCAGTCCAGACAATCCAGCGACATGACCACTGCTTGATGTGATCTCTGATCGCGTCGAGCGCCATCGCTGCGCCGCTCGCAAATTCTGTGTCGCAAAAGTTGCAGGTGAGATCGCACCCGCTCAGCCGGATGAAGATCGAAGGTTGTCCCGCGCGCGCGCCTTCGCCCTGAATCGAGTAAAAGATTTCATTCACCTTGAGCGTCATAGGTCGCGAGATTCTTTGAGTCTTCGAATACGGTGACGCGCTGAACGTGCGCGCGCCCCAGTGTTTCCTCTCGCGCGATGCGGTCAGCCATTTTGTAAATCAGCTTCGCGATTCCTTCGCAGGAGCAATCAGGCACAAGCGTGGTGTTGCCGATCTTCTTTGAAACGAGAAAATGCGCGAGCTCTGGCGCGAGCGGGTCACTGGAATTGAGCACAAGCTTGTGATCGAAGGTGCGAGTGATTTCTTCCTTCAAGCTTTGCAGCTTTCCGAAATCCATCACGAACCCGCACTCATCAGTGATAGGAGCAGCGAAGGTGATTTCGAATTTCCAATTGTGCCCGTGAATGAGCGCGCAGTGTCCATCATGTCTGTGCGCGCGATGCGCGAAAGGAATGTCGATGTAAGTCTTCGTGCAGGTCAGCATATCGTTTTCATCCAACCTAACATCTTGTCGAGAGTTTTGTCATGCTCGACTGACGGCGCCGCGATCTCCCATTCATTCAATACGTCGGTAGTAGCGAGCACTTTCAGTTTGCTCACTGCATCAGTGATTGACCATGGCACGAATAAGCGCCGCTCATCATTGTGCAGAACTTCTGGAAAGGATTTGTATGCGGGCGCGAGCGTCGGCACTCCGAACGCGGAAGCTTCCAGTGTCGTGAATGCGACGTAATCTTGCAGCGCGCAGTTGAATTGCACCGACGCGCCTGCAAGCTCGCTGTAGTAATCCAGCTTGCGGCATCCTGTTCGGATCCTCAGCAGTCCGTCCTGCTCAAGATCGCGAGCATCGTCGATCAGCGAAGACCAATTGCTGCGGAGCTCCGTTGCGCCAGTGCAGACAAGAAACTCAAACTGCTCGCCGCACTCGCGCACGACCCGCATGAAGAAGTCAGGCTGCTTCTCCTTGTCCCATCGCGACGAAAAGATCACGCGCGGCTTGTCGCTGCGCGCGATTGCACCGCGACGACGACTGCGAACATCTTCGCTGTCGAATGGAAGCCCGACAACTTGCGCGCCTTTGAGTCCCGCGATGCGCATCGCTTGAGCATGACAAGTGGAAGCGCAGAAAATTCCTGCCGTGACCTGATCGACTAATCTTTCGTAGTGCCTCATCCATCTGCGCATTGGAAAAGTGAAATCATCTTCGTCAACGGATTGCGCCCAGTTGCGCGTGAACAGTTTCGGCGCGCGCTCTTTCTGCTGCGCGAAGATGTAAGGCAACGATTCGAAGCCAGGATGAAAAAGATCGTCGATGTAGATCGCGTCATATTTCACGCCTTCTTTCAAGTCTTTGATGAGCGCCGCCATCTGAGTCAGTGCCCAGTGGCAGCGGCGATGAGCATCGAGCACAACGCCTGTCTCAATGTCACCATCGAACTTATCGCCCGCGTAGATCGCGAGCACTTCGCACCGATCACGCCAGCGCGCAGTCGTCCAATCGCAAAGCATCTCGGTGTAACGCTCGCGATAAGGCTCAAGCGGTAGGTAGGCCAGTTTCATCGACAACGACCTCAGCTCCGTTCTCGCCATCTTCCATCACCGAGCAGCGCGACAACTGAAACGTGTGAACGAGCATCGCTGCAATCTGCTCGCAACTGAGTGGACCGAACTCAGCCGGCGCGCCTGAATTGCGAGTGATGAAGTGTCGAATCTCGCGACCGAACTCAATGATCTCGACTTCGCGATCAAGACTTGTCACTGGCTTCACTGCTTCGATCACGAACAGGTGTCGGTGTCGCTCGCGCAAGTAATCGTGCTTGTCAGGCGCATTCGGCCAGCGATGAAAACCTTCCACCGCGACGCGAACGACGATGCTCGCTTTTATGGCGCGTGTTGGATTGCCCATATGATTGCAGCTTCGGGAGACTTCTTGTTGGCGCGCGTGAAGAAAGCGTTGAGGATGTTTGTCTCTTTGGAAGTGAAGTTCAGAACCATCTGAATCTTTCCTTCCTCTTTGCCGTTCGCGCTCTGCCCGCCTGCGCTTTTCTTGCCGCTGCCCTCTGGCCACTCAAAGGTCGTGATCTCGCGAATGTCTTGGAGCTCGCGCAAGTCGAACGGCATTGTGCCTAGCAGATCGTCATCAGTGAACTCTGTGCCGAGTTCCTTGAGCAGCTTCGACAGTTGAACGAAATCCGTTTCGTATTTTGTCTCGTTGGTCTCAAGCGCGATTCGCATCGCTGCCGCCTTGCTGATCTTGCCAAGATCGCAGACAAGGACTTTCTGCTGCTTGAGCTCAGTGAATGCGTCGTGCCTGTGATTGCCGTTCACCATTTCGAAGCGGCCGCCTTTCAACTGCCGCACAAGGACATTCTCGACTTGCCCGTTGCGCTTGATATTCGCGACGAGCTTTTTTGTCAGCGCAGCGTCTTCCTTCTTATAGTTCCAGTCCGCTTTCACGATCTGCGCAAGCGGAAGGATCCGATAACGCCGATTGCCTACTGCCAGACTATTCCCCGCGCGTTCCATAGCTCTGTTAAATAGTGCGCAAACTTCTCATATTGCTCAATTACAGTTCGGATCATTGCACGGTAACGAAAGGCTGTCGAGCGCGCTGTCGTCACTCTCGCAAGCGACTGCGCGTGGCCGACCGCGATATGAAATCGCCGCTGCACTTCTGAGCGATGCAGCGTCGTCATGCCGCGCCCTGTGAACTGCACGTAAACGCCGCTGCGGTAAATCATGCTCCAACTGGATGAATCACTCGAGTAGAAAGGCACGCGGGTCAGGAACTCATTGTCCACGGAAGCGAACGCGTGGACCTTGCACTTCTTCTTGTAGGCAGCGTGAACGATCTGCATGTAATCATCGAGCGAAAGATTCTTCGTGCGCTTGCCTTCGATGCCGACATACGGGAATTCGTCAATCAGCTTGAGCGCGACCTTTCGTTTCTCGCACGCGTGATAGACCGGCATGATGCGCGAGCGATCTCCGCGCACTGCTTCCAGCAAACAATCGCGCTGCCATTTCTGGAATCGCTCACCATGGATGAGCACTGTGTCCATCTCGACGAACACATCGACAAGATGCAGCGAGCGCACGATGAACTCTGCATAGCCTGCGACATACTCTTTGGGCGGTGGCAGCTTGGCAGCGAGCGTGATCGGGCTCGCGCTCTTGATCGCGCCACCTATCGCGGAGAAGTAAGCGTGCGCGCCTGAATCGCAAACGACTGACCGCGGCTCATGCTTGCGCAGCATCGGCAGAATGTCTTGGCTGCCTTGCTGGCGGCTGATGTCGAAGTAGCTGCTGAAAACATCAATGCCGCTGAATACGCCAATCATCTCAGTGATCGTCGGGAATGTTCCGGCTCCGGCGCAGTAGATTTTCATTCAATGAGACCGTTTATCTGTATGAAAGCGCGAACGCCCTGCCCCGCCACAGCGTTTTGATGCAGCGGGCGACTCATTGTGGCTGGATGCGCATAAAACGCGATAGCGGGCTTTTAACAGCTTAGCGTGAATTCACTCTAAGCTGATTCGCCTAGTAGTAGTGAATGTAGGCGTTCTGGTTTCGATCTCCCGCAATGTTGTCGTGCGGCGGACTGAATGACGGATCCGCGAAGCCGCCTGGCCAGAGTGGGCCTTTATTGAAGTCGAGATACGAGCCGCCTTGCGCATACAAGTCGAGCGTGTTCGCGTCGCCGCCAGTTGACGTGCCTTGCAGTGACGGATTGCTCGCGCCGCTGATATACACACTCGACATTCCTTCTGCGCGCATCCCAGTGCCATTGACAACATACGCAATCGCGCCGCCCAAGAAATTGCCGCCGCGCGCGTGCAAGCCATTCAAGCAATGACTCAAGTAGAGGATCGCAGTCGGCATTCCGGCATTGATCGCTCCAACTGCGAATCCTGCGCTGCTCGGATAGATGCCATCCTGACAACCGTTCACGACAGTCTGATCGTAGGCTTGAAGCGTGCCAATCCCGACGATGCCGAAGACGCAATCACAGATGATGCACTCTCCATGCAGACCAAAGTCGCCTGTGCCCAAGCTCAAGCCACGATTGCCTTTGGGCGAAGCGCCGCCGATGCACATCACTGCTGTAAGCTGCCCGCCGCCTGCGAGCGCGAGAACATAATACCCGCCTTCGAAGACCATGTTCTGGATCGAGCCGATGCCGTTCAAGCAAGTCAAACAATTCTGCCCTGCTGTCGGGCTCGCGGTCGTGTTGACAACTCGCGTCGGCAGCCAAGACAATCTGCTGCCGCTCAGCGAAGTCTCGTTCACGCTATAAGGCGTCTTGCCGCTGCGATTCAAGATCGAAAGATTCACTCCGCCTGCAATCGTGTTGACGACGCGCGCGCCGCCAACCCAACCGACTTTCGTGCCCCAGAGATACACCTGCTGACCGACGACAGGCATCACGCCAGGCACAAGGACGTTCTTGTTCGGCGCGACGTAATTGATCGCAGTGATGCCAGTCCTATCGACGCGCGGCTGCCCGATCAAGTTGATCTGCTTCGAATCAGGATGCGTGAACACGATGCCGTTACCGCTGACATTGAACACACCTGAGTAAACGTGAATCGTCGCTTGCACGCTCGCAGGGATTCTGAATTGCAGCAGATAGTCGTGCGCCTGCTGAATGGTGTCGAACAAAGGCGCTCCGGGTGGCGGTGATGGATAGCTTGTCGGCACATAAATGTCTGTGTTCACTGCGAGCTCAGCGAGCGAGATCGTGACGCGATCAGTCGAATCGGTTAGCAGGATGCCTGGGCCTTGCACTGCGCGCTTGAATTGAAACACGTTCGAAACGCGTCCCGCATACCATCCTGGGCCGACTGCCGGATCAGTGGGAATGTTCTCGGCATCATAAGTCGTGACGCCGCCAATCGTGATCGTGACATCTGTGGCGCGATCTATCTCGACGGTCACATCGAATGCCCAACTCGTTGTGCCGCCTGGGGTCACTGTGCTTGGCGAATCAGCGTAACAGTTCGAAGCGCAGTAAAGCTGATCGCTAGTCGTCGGCACAGGCGCGGGCGACTTTGGCGCAGGCGTGGGTGTGCCGATTGAATCTTTCGGCTCAACTCTGCGGATTTGCACTTTGAGCTTGCGAATCAAATCAGTCTTGCCTTTGAACTCACTTGTGCCAGTTGTGCCGCTACCGCCACCGCCGCCAGTCGTGCCGCCAGCAATCGTGTAAGCCATGATGCCGAGCTCGCGCAGTTGGAAGGCTGCACCGGGTGGCATGTCCCATTCATTCAGCGTGCCACTGACAAGCATCTGCCCGCCGCCGAGATCGACTTGACGAGTGATGGTCACGTTCGCTTGCCAGTTGATGAGCGCGACTAAAGGATAAATGTCAGGATCGCCTGTCGCTGTGCCGCTGCCGATCACCATGCGTTGAATGACAAGCTGCGCGCCCGCGTTCGCTTGGCCGAGCATGTCGATGCCCGCATTCGTGAAAACTTGTTTGTTGAGTGCCATAGGTTAGCTCCTTATGTCTGCTGCTGCTGATTGAATCGTGACTGTAAGCAAAGCCCAGCCGAACGCATACACTGTCCCGACACTGCTGATCGAGCCTAATGCTTCGCCTTCCGGCCAGCGCGATATTGGTTTGTAGCGATTGATTAAATCCATCAGCGCGGGAACTTCGCCAGCAGGAATAATGTCGCCGTTGACGATCACGCGGAATCTGTAGCGATCATGCCAAGTGCCGAAGCCACGTTTCCAGAACTCGTTTACTCCAGTGCCTGCGCTTGTGAAATTGATCGGCGCGCCACCGAGCGTTGCTGCCAGCTGGAATGAGCCAGACGTGGGATTCACAATCCAGTAGGTCGTATCAGCGACGAGCGGCGCTGGAAGCGTGCCTGCAGTTGCTCCATGCCCCGCGCGCACGAAGATCGCTTCGCCGCCTTCTAGCGTATTCTGATAGAGGAATTTGTCATTCGGCACGTTGATATTAGTCGGGCCAAAGGTGTCGATGAACAGGTCTGCATCATCGACTGGATAGTTCGGCGGGAATGGAGTGTGATAGTCGAACCATTCCTGAATGTAGCCGCCGCCTGGCCAGTAAGTGTTAATCACATCATTGACAAGCGCGACGGTGCCTTTCGTGCGATGCCACACAAACGACATTTGAACGAGCTCCTTGCGGAACTCGAAAGGCTTTGTCTTGTCGTAGAGATCGACATGGAACTGCCACGCCAGAATATCAATCAAGGTCTCATCTTCGATTGCCATGATGTTCGGAATGAACAGCACTTGTCCCGTGTCGGTGATGATCTCAAACATCTGATTGTCGAACGCTTTGCAGGCAGCTTGAATCTGTTCGTCGTAAGCAATCGAAGGCGTGCAGTTGTCGAGCAGGCGCGCGACAGTCAGATCATCAGACACTGATGGAATCGCGTTCGGGTCTTTGAGGAAAGTGCTCATGACGTTACGGCCGCTCCCGAATACGTCACCACAGGCGCGACAAGCGGATCATGGCACGCAAGATTGTCGTATGGAATGTCAGTGAAGAGCGCGGTCGGCGAGTTGATCTGGATCCGGTTCGCGCCCGCTTCAAGGCATCGCTTGATGAGCTCGTCACAGTTGAGATCGCGCCCGATCTCGCTGCGCTGCCAGAGAATCCAATCGAGCGCAGCTTGATTGACTGCTGCTGTGATCGCATCGAGCAAGACTTCGTTGGCAGGATCAATCCACCAACTCATATTGAGCGTGTAAGTGTAAATGGTCGCGATCTTCGCAGTGACGAAATCAGTCACAGGCCGCTTCGTGTCTGCGCTGCAAATTGCTTCCACTTGCGCGAGCACATCAGTCGTCGGCAGCAGCCCGTTTTGCATCAGCGGATAAATCCAGACTTCGCCTGCGATGTCTGGCGCAGAATAAACGAGCACAGACATGATGCCTGGATTCGCGCTCAGTGCCCAAAACTCATACGCGTCGTGCGGTCCACAAGTCGAGAAGGATTCAATCGCGAGCCAGATGCGATAGCGATACTGATCGTCAGTCTCAATGTCGCTGCCGCCGCTCGTCACTGTGGTGTTCGAAACAGTGATGCCGAAAGGCTGATTCCAGTTAATCACCGAATTGATCTGCCCAATTTGAAAGCCGCTTCCGATCGCGCCGGCTGTCGCTGCTTGCGCAGGAACGTCAACGCTCAAGCTGCCAGCAGGAATGACGCCTGCTGCGGTCGTCGCGAACACGACTGCATTAGGCGCTTGGCATTGAGTGCCAAGAGGAATCACTGCGCTAGTGGAAAGCGCAGCAGTCAGCGTGAAGCGTAGCGTGGTTAAGGCTGGCTGCGCTTGCAATCGCAATGTGCGCACTCCAAGCAGCGCAGCAAGATTGTCGAGATACGCGTCGGTCGCATACTTGAGGAGATTGTTCTTGCCAGTGAAATCAATTATCACGCGCTGCTGCGATAGCCAGTCGCACACCACTAGCAGATGCAGCCGAACCGGATCGCCTGGCGCGAGTGACTTCGCAATGTTCGTGAGCGCGAGAAACGATGCTTCATAATCAGCGATCACTTCTTGTTGAATGATGGCTGGATCCTTTTCTGCGAAATCAATGTCAGGCACCCATGGCAGACCAAAGATTGGCGCAGTCGGACTGCTGCTTGAAGGCGTGATCGTTGGTGGTGGGACTGTGCCTATAGTTGCCATGATGATTACTCCAGTTGATAGCGTTTATCGTTCACGATTGCAGGTATGCCTGGCCACAATTCATACAGATAGATCAACCGCTTGTCGCCACTATTGTGCGTGACCTTCTTGTTCAGCATCTTCGCTAGGCAGTATGACGCTTCGCCAGTTTTGTCGTTCGGGCCAAGCTCGCCGCACACCGCAGGATAGATCGCTCCTGTCTCGATGTTGCTCGCTTGCGCTTTGCAGCCCATCGACTTCTTTTTCAGCAGCTTCCGGACACACATTGGAATCACGATGTAGCACTCCTCATCCGCGTTGAGGAACTTGCCCTTGTTGTAGTAAGCGGTCTGCGGCTGATAATGTTTGTCGCCGTGCCGCGGACCTGTGCCATCATTGCAAACATCGAGATCAGAGAGGAAGCGCACGTAGCTGTGATCGAGTGTGGCGAAGATATGCACGCCACCGATTGTCTTGATGAGTTTAAGGTCGTCCATTTTGCGCCTCTAGCTTTCCTGCTGCGCGCCCGCCGATGAATCCTACCAGCGCACCGAGCGCAGTATTCGTGATGCTGCTGACGAGCTCGTTCGCGTTCGCCATGTCCATCTCAGGATGAAGCAGCTTCGCGATTAACGTCACGGTCGTGATGAGCATCGTGACGAAGACTACCATTCCAGTCAGCGCATAGATTACGATGTCGAGCGTGGAACTGTTTTGGAAGAATTTCATTTCAGTGTGATGTTCGCTCGGTTCATTGGTTGCGGAATTGCCTGATTCCAGCGCGCGCGCTGCCACGCTCCCATTTGCACCATAGAAGGCGTCGCGCTTGGGTTGGCCGGATCGAGGCTGCGACAGTCGGGCGAGTAAGTCTCAAGGAATTTGTCTGTCTTGTCGCCGTATGCTGAATCAAACAAATCCTGCAACGGCGATGGACCTTTGAACGCGCACGTCCCTGCTTGATAGAGATTCGGATTGCCGCTCGGATAGATCGCTTGCGAACCGTTCGGGCCAGTCGAAAAAACAGGAGCCCAAACGTGCGGCGGGCAAGTGGCTTGCCGCGCGACAGTCATCTCGCCGTAATGATCGCCATACGCAGTTTGGTTGTTGCAGCGAATCGTCTGCACATCGACACTCGCCTGCGGAATGTTATTCGGATAAGGCGGGCTCGATGTGAGAATCACTGAGCGGTCAGGGAACAGCGACATAAACCAGCTCGTCACCACGCCAACCGCATTGACGTAGTTTCCAGTCGAGCCAGTCATGCCAGCAGGATTAGGCGTGCCAAGTCCGTAGCCCGCGGGTTGCGACTTCGCGATGTTGTCCATCTGCGTGAACTCGCCCTGCATTATCAGCCATTCTTGAATGTAAAGGTTCGGCACGCTGCAACCGGACGGACAACCACCTGCATTCTTTGTAACGTAAACATCAGTCGCAGTCGGGTCTAAGCATCCAGACGTGTTGTGATCGCAGACCGTTGTGTTGGTCGGGAAATGAGTAGCGTAGTTCAAGTCATCTGTGATCTGTTTGCCGACAATGCAGTTCAAACCCGTTGAATCGACACAGCTTGGATTAGATCGCCCAGTGAAATTTGCTGACGCTGAATGCACGATGCAGCGCGTGCCTGAGTTAGTCAGTGTAGCATCGTTCACAAGGATGCTGAGATCGGTATTCTGGCACCAGGTTCGCATGTCGATTGCCTTCGCTGTGCCAGTGATCACAAAGTAAAGCACCAACTGTTTTCCGGCTGTGCTCTCAAGCGATGAAATGTGCGCTGCATAAGCATTGAGGAAGTTGTGAAACTTCGTCTGAAACCGCGTGTCCCAAATAAACGGCATGTATGGATCGCCAGTGTTGGTCTGATCGGCGTAATCAAGATTGAATTGGTAAATGCCTGGACTCGGGCTCGCGTAAATCCAGTGGGGACAGAACGCGCCTGCTGAGACTGAGATGCCGACGAACTTGCCTGACGATGCCGCCATTGAGAGCACTGCATCGAGATCATTGCCGACACCGAGACCGTTAGAGTTGATTGAATCTTTGCACGGCGAGAAGCCGGGAGAAGTGTTCCACGCATAAGTGCCTTCGGTGACTTCTTGCGTGTTCCATGACAAGCGCATCCTGACTCCGTCGATGTTGACATTATTCCAATCCGGATCAGTGCACACCGCATCACCAGGCGAGTAAAGTTTCACGATGCCGACCGGCTGATTGACAATCGCTGGATATGGGAAACTCGCGCAAGGAGTTTGCAGACCAGGGCCAGCTGGCGGCAGATCGAGCGAATCTTGCAGCTTGTCAACGTAAGGCTGTGGCTTTGGCGGTGTCGGCGCTGCGGGCGCGAACAATGCGATGCCTAGCAGCGCGCCTGCTGTTGCACCGAGCACGACGTAAGAGAATAAGCGAGCGATTGATTTCATGTTCTTAGTTCCAGTTGCCGATGAAGGTGTCTGTATCTGAGCCGACTGCTTCAATTTCAAACCATGAATCTGCGCCGACCACAGCAGTAGCAGCGACGCTCACCGAGAATTGCGGAATGATCGTGCCGCCTGTGCTCACTCGCATCCGGCCTTCAATGTTAGCGTAGCCAGTTGTGCTTGCGGTTGCTGTTGTGATTGTCGAGTTCGATGCAGTGATGTTTTCCGAGAAGCCGCCATTAGCGACAGTGCCTAGCGCGCCCTTGAAGGCGGCGCTGCTCCACTCAATCCCAGTGATGGTAGCGGTGCCGCCGATAGCGAAACCGAACGAGCCGCTTGAGCCTGCCATCGAGCTCAATGTGAAATGAGACCGGAATCGAAATGTAGTATTGCCTGCAACTGTTAACTGACCATTCGTTGTGCTGTTGAACAACTTCTGCAATGATGTCGTGCTGCTAGGTGTCGTATAAGCAGATGTGAGACCAATCCATTGACGCGCAGGCACGACGCCGCGCTCGCCAGCCTGCCGCGTGAAAAACATTCCTTTGTTATTAGTCTCCACGTCGCCAGCATTAGGAGTCGTTTGCAGCGTGCCGCCTTGAGCGATGTTAAACGCAGGATTCGCAGTCGTTGTGGCAGGAAAGATTTTATTCGCCAAAGTCTCTGTGCCTGATCGCGTGGCGACGATGCGCGAAAGAGCTCCGTTGCCGAACGTGATCACGCCACCGCCTGAATCGTAAGCAATCGAGCCCGCAGCTACAGACGCGCCACCGCTGCTGTTTTGTGGCAGGATCAAGCCGCTATTGTTCGCAGTCGCGGTCAAGTCTATCGTCGCTGCGCTCGTAAATGTATTGGGCGCGCTCAGCGATGCGCCACCGCCTGTCGCAGATGCAGCGAACGTCACACTATTCGTGCCTGCATTCGTGGTGATCGTCATGCCACTGCCAGCGACGTAGTTGATCGTGTCAGGCGCAGCGGCAGCGACAACACTCGTCTGGCCGCTCACAGCCACAGTGCCGAAAGCATTAGTCCCGCCTGCTGAGGCAGCGGTCGTGACTGAGCCATCATCGTTGATGCCAGTGATTGATTGCCCTGCCACAGCAGTATGACTCTGGATGCCATGATTGACTACGCTCGCGTCATTCTTCGCTGCGAAGTTCTTGCTGGTCGAATCAACATAGATTCTTGTTTTGCCTGACGTGGAAGCAGCAGGCGCGACCATGTTAGTGATCGTGACGTATTGATTGATCGCGTTCGTGTTATCAATCGTCTTGTTGGAAAGTGTCTCACCGCCATCGCGCGTCGCCAGATAGCGCGCGACGGTAGCAGTGCCTTGTCGGAATTGCTGCGCTGTAGAATCGAATACGAGCGCGCCGGCTGTAGTCGGAGCAGCGCCTGCAATCGAAGGCGGGAGAAAAGAGTTCGCGCCCGTCTGCGCTGCAAGATTGAGCACGCCTGATGCGCCTGCTGTTATCGTCGTGCCATCAGTCGAGTAAGTGCCCATGCCGCCGAAGGTTGTCGAGTTGACTTGATATTGCAGCGAGCCTGCCGAGCCGCCCGGCGCGCTGCCGCCACCGCCAGCTGGTGTCGCCCATGTTGAATCTTCGCGCAGGAATCGAGTCGTGCCTGCTGTCGCGCCTGGATCCGGCACAGCGCCGTGCGCGTGGCTCGCGCCTGATGCAACAAAGTCAATTGGGTTAAGCACAGCGCCAGTCATTCCAAGACCTGTGCCAAGAGTGATTTCTTGCGGCGGCCCTGTGCTGAGCGTGCCGCGACCTAACAGCACTCCGAGCGCGGACACATTCTGCATCTTGGCATACGTCACCGCGTTATTGGCAATCGTCGCTGTCACTGAGCCTGTGCCGCTTGCAGTCACGTCGCCTGTCAGTGCTGTGATGCCACCGCCACCACCGCCCTGCCCGATCGGATACGCGCGCCATCGCTGCAATGCAGAATCGTATGTGATGAGTGCCTGCTGATCTTGCGCGAGCACAATGTCTGCGCCAGTGCCACTGTGAATCTTATTGGCAGCAGTAGTGCCAGTCGCGCTTTCATGCTTGAGCGTCAGCGCGAACGTTCCTGTGTTGGTAATCCAGAACGTCATTCCGTCGCCACTCGTCGCACCTTGCCCGAGGGAAAAGCTATTGATGTTGCGCGCTGCTGTGCCGCTCCAGCGTTGAAGCACTTGCGTGTTGCCGTTCAGATTCCAATCTGTCTTGTCAGCAGTGAGCGAGTTCGTCGTTGAATCTTGATAGCCGAACGCAAGCGAGCCGTCACCGTTCACACCTTTGCAGATCATCGGTTGTGTCGCTGTGCCTGTAGCGACTGTGCCAAGCGCGAGCGGAATGATCGTGACTGAATTAGCTTGCGGCGGTGTCACTGTCCAAGTCGTCGATGGAGCGAAAAGATGAATGTCAAAGACCAACTGCTTGCTCGGCGTTGTCGGGTCTGTGATTGTATTGATCGTCGGCGTTGCCCAAATCCAATCGTAATCAGCAGCACTGTTCTTTTTCAGAAACGTATTTGTCGCGCCACCTTTGATCGCTGTGACGCCTTTGATGTGCGTCGAGTCAACCCAAATCGGCAATTGGTCTGCGGTCGGCGTGCCACTATTGCTGACATTCCCGCTGCCTGCGCCTGTCGCAGTAAGCGTCGTGCCAAGCAACGAGAGTCCTGAGCCGACGGTGATCTCTTGTGGCGGGCCTGGGCCGAATGATGTGCGGCCTAACAAAACCTGAGGGGTTACAGTCTGCATCTTGGCATAGGTCACGGCAGCGTTGTCAATCGTCCAAACACTGCCAGTGCCGCTCACTGTGATGTCGCCTTTATCAGCGTCAATCAATGCCCCGCTCGCTACCCATAAACCATCATCGCGCAGGAATCGGCTGCCAGTGCCTGATATCGGGCCTGGGTCTGGAACAAGACCTTTTTGATTTGCTCCGGTCGAGCTTGAGAACGTTGTTCCATTCCAGTAATCAGTGCCAAGCACGGCAGGCGCGACAACGCCACTGGTTGCCTTGAGCATCCCTGACACAGTTGAAGCTTGAACTGACTTGCCGCCCGTGCCGTTGAACGTCACCATCTGCCCGCTCGTCACCGATGAAGGAAAATCGCTCGCCTTGATCTGCGCGTCGTTCGTGACGCTGCCGAGACCTACATCAGCGGGAGTGAACGATAGTGCGAGCTTGAAGTTTGCGTTGCTCAGCAGCGAGACTGAGTTATCAGCATTGATTCGAAGGAACGTGATCGCGCTCGGATTGCCGACCGTGAAGATGCCACGCCCGACAGTCGTGCCGCCTAGCGATGTGAGATGAGTCGTCGCTGATTCAGTCGCCATCGAATTGTCAGCGTTGACTTTGAGGAAGCTGATCGCGCTCGGATTTGGCAGCGTAAAGATGTTACCGCCAACTGTTGTCGCGCCGAGACTTCCGCGACCTGTCGCCGGCACTAGCGCACTTGGGCCGCCATCCCATTTCAAGCGATCAGTGAAAGCAGTGTCCCAGTTCGCTGTGGTTACTTCGCTTGGCGGACCGGTGCCGGGCGGCATACGGCCGATCACGACACCGCCACCGCTCATGTCAGCGAGCTTGGGCAGCGTCACCGAACCGTCTGTGATATGCGCAGTCGAGATCGCGTTGTTCGAAATCACAGTTGTCATCGTGCCACTTGTCGAGACAGGTCCGTTCAAGTCGCCGTTACCGAGAGTCGCGCTGGTTGTCCATGTCGCGATGTGCCCTGCGCTCGGTGGCGTGGTCGGATCGAGCAGCGCGATTGTGCCACTTAGATTTGGCATTGTGATAGTTTTGAGTCCGCTGATCGCAGCAAGATTGAACTGAATCTGCTTTGTCGAAGTCAGCGGATCCTGTAACGTGAACTTCGCTCCCGCTTGCGCGAGAATTTGTGTGCCATCCCAAGTCAGCGATGGAATGCCACCGAAAGCAGTGCCGCCATTGTTGTATTGCAGTTGCCCGTTCGAGCCACCTGGCGTTGATGTGCCGCCGCCACCACCTGTGACGGTGAGGCCGATCACATTCAGTCCAGTGAAGTCATAATCGACACCGCTCGGAATGGCTGGCGGCTTTTTCACCGCATGATTGTCAGTGCGGAATTTGATCGTGTCGGTTTGCCCTAGTGCGGTTGATGCTGCGAGCAGCAGCGCGAGTAATAGTTTTTTCATGTTAATCTACCTTTGCCCAGTATTTGGGATTTGTTGTTGCGTCAGAGTCATTCGGATCGACGTGCCCAGGATTCGCCGGATCAGCAGCGCCGCTCTTGATATACCAGTTCTGCTCTTCCATGATGCCTGATGGAGTGCCTGTCTCAGCGTCAGGATCAATCACGATCGTGAACAAGGTCTTGATCGGCAGCCCGAGTGTCGGGATGCTCGCGAGTGAAGGCTTGGTGTAAACATTATCCCGCAAGCAGGTGATCTCGTAATGATACACCGCAGCGACGGGCGTTGGCGGAGTTCCGACTGATGGTGGCATAGGTGGTTCTGGTGTTGTTGGAATTACAGTTGGCGGCGTGATCGGAATCGACGTTGCTGTGTAAGGCGTGTCGGTTCCAAAAATTACGTTGCGAATCTGCAATGCCAGATTGACGATCAAGTGACCGTTGAGCGCATCAGAAGCGTCAAACTGAATGTCCACGACTTTTGCGCGCGGTTCCCAAAAGTAGATCGCGTCGATGATCGCTACTGTCGCCTCTGCTGCTCGATTGATCGGCAGATCGACAATCGACGAATCAATGCCGAGCAAGCGTTCAAGCGCGGCGCTGAATAAAGGCGTAGTCAGGATTGTTTTGACGTTCTGGAAAATCTCTTTGTAGCTGATCGCGCCGAAATCAATTTTGGCGAAGCTCGCCATGTTCAGCGGGAAGCCGTCTGCATCTGCGAATTGCAGCCGCCAGTTCACGTCGAGTGCTGATATTGCAGGCGTGATCATATTGCTCCTGCTCCGATGAATCCTGTTGCGAACCCAGGCAGACCAAGTTGCGACAGCAAGCCTTCCGTGAATGGAATGTATTCCGCGAACTGCACATCGAGATCGACTCCGATCAGCTTGCCGCCGCTCAGCCAATACTTGTGCTCTTCGGCGAGATCAGTAATCACGAACAACGAAAGGCCAGGCCCCATCGGTTTGCCGCCCACGATCAGCGGCGCCATGATTGCGTTCTCATGGAAGAAGTGCCATTGCGCGAGCAGCGGCAGCGGATCTCCGCACCAGCTCGCGTTGAGGCTGATCTTCATACTGATCTTGAGAAGATCGTTGCCAGCCCACTCGAGTAACGGCTTGCGAAGATGAACCATGTGCGAACCATAGCGGCCAGTATACTTGCGCGTGATGCCAGAGAAGGTGTGAATCCGGCCTTGCGCTTTCCCGAAGATGATCGCTCCGTAAATTCCTTCCATGGCAAAACAGCTTAGCGTGTTTTCACGCTAAGCTGATTCTCCTTTCCAGTTGCGCGATGCGAGCCTCAAGTGCCTTGATGCGTTCATCGAGCGCGCTGTCAGCTTCCGCGAGACCGCATGAGGAGTGCGGGCCGTCTGCTGCGTTATGGATCCCGCTTGTCGTCATGTTGCCAGTGTGAACCACATCGCCGTTCAAGTCGATCTCGTTTGCTGTGATGATCGCTTTGCCGCCAGTTGAATTGAGCGCGATGTCGCTGTCTGCGATCACAGTGACTTTGCTCCCGTTCTGCGCGTTGATGTTGATATCCTTCTGAGTCGTGATCGTGATGCCGCCTTTGAAATCCCAAGTGAGCGTGACGCTCGCGCCGTCATTCGCGTCGATCTTAATCACGCTGCCATCATCGTAAATTGTGTAGTCGAGCTTCGGATCAGTGACTGGCGGCGGCTTTGTCGGAGTGTAGAAACTTCCGACGACCATGTAATCGCTTGTCGAGTTCGGCAGCTTCGCGAGCAGCACAGGAGTGCCGAGCCGCGGAATTGCAAAGCTGCGCTTCGCTGCTGATGCAACTTGCATCACTGGAATGGCGCGCGTGATGAGTGGCGTGCCGTTATGGTCTTTGCGATCAGGCAAGATCACGCGCACGTTCGCGTGCTTCGAATCACACTCGATCTTTGAAACGAAACCGATTACAACAGACGTCGCGAATCGCTTGTCCCAACCTTTGATGAAGTCGGTTTGATCGAGCAGCGGTTTGAGTGCCATGAGTTCAATATCCGACAAGGCACTTTCGCGCCGTTAATGAGGTTGTGAACATTGGGCCGCACTTGTGCTCGATCTTTTCAGCGAACCACTTGCCATCATAATTGCCGACACCCACAAGCAGAAATGTTTGTCCAGATGCGATGAGCGGACAGCCTATCGACAGATCAATCTGCGCGTGGACCTGATCTTTGTTGTGATGCCGAAGCTTTGCCTTTGCGAGTCGCTGATCGCTCGCGGAAGCTCCCGCGCCGCTCCAACTGTCTGCTGCTCCTGCATCATCGCGAGTATCGCCGCCATCATCACTGCCACCATCCTCTTCGTCTTGTTCATCAGTGGCTTGATTGACGTTCGTGTGCCAATCGTCTGCCGCATCAGCGTCGCCCGCAATCGCAGTCTCGTAGTGCGCTTTGCCGCTCGCTGGATCGACATGCGAGACCGTCACTTGCTTCATTGTGTCAATCAGGCGCGTCGTGAATTTGCCGCCGCTCATCCGAAAGCATCTCATGCCTGGCGCTGCTGCCAGTTGTCCAAACACGATTGAGAAGGAAGGCGCAGTCGCTTCGATCACTGCCTCATCGAAGATCACAAGCTTTCCGCGATGCAGCTTGATCGCCAGTCCCGCGTCGCGGCATCTGTGCATCAGGAATTCCAAGCTGCTCTGCTCAGTCTGCTCGATGCGCGAGTAAGACGGATTGTATTGCGCTTCATAATCGAGCGTCAGGCCTGCTGCCTTGTTCTCATCAACGATCTGCTGCGCAAGCTTCATCAGCGTAGTGTTGTCCCAGCCGCGCGCTTGATCTGTCGCCTTCAAGTAGGAGCTCGTCGGAATCGAGCTCGCTTTAATCGAAACTGTGTGCTGTGGAAGTTCGAACTCGATCTCGTCAATCCACAGCCGGCCGCAATCGAGATTTAGTGCAACCGCGTTCGGCGAATACCATTGCTCGGCGACAATTCCCACGTCAAGGAACACGCCTTTGCCTGGCATCCAGTCGCTGATGAAACGATTGTCGCGATCTGCAAGCTGCAAGTGCAAGTCGTCTGCTGTCTGGCCGTCTGCGCTGTCAACATATGCCATCGAAACAAAGTAAGGCTCAAGCTTGTTGAAATACTCAAAGCCATTCAGCATGATCGACGGATGCGCTGTGCGGACTTGCCCGATCATGGCGTGATGGTTGCCGACTTCCACGGCACTAGCGGAATTTCAGTCACAATATCAATCGGTGGCACAGCGACTTTGATGCCGCCTGAGAACTGCACGATATGCGCGATGCGGTAGTTCTCTTCCAGCAAGCGATACATCAGGTGCTCATTGCCGCGCTGCATTCCATACACTTTGAGCGCGATCAAGTCCCACCAGTCGCCTTGAACAGTGACATAGATCGCGTCGCCTGCTGGCAGCGCAGTCGAGTAAACTGGCGTCGGCGGTGGCGGTGTGCCAATCGAGCCATTCCCAGTCGGTGTCGGTGGAACGGGCGAAGGTGTGAGTCTAGGAATAGCCACCTTCATACGACAAGCGCCTTGCCTGATATTGAGCCGCCTTGAATTGATCGACAAAATCATTCATGTGATCGCGCAGGCGCGTGCTCATGCTGCGCTGAGCTTCGTCTGTGGCGTCGCCGTGGATGATGATGCTCGGAGTGAAATTGTAGTGATGCGTGTCGCCGCCGCTGCGCAGCATCATGTTTGGATCTGCGCCCATTCTCGCGAGCGCAGCTTGCCAGCCTGAAAGCTCGCTGGCATTCGTGCCGTAAACATCATTCGATGCGCCGATCGGTGAGTAAATCTGCGCAAGCTCAGCGAGCGTGCGCGCCTTCGCATACGGACCTTTCCCTTGATAGATGCCACGCGACATGAGTTCGACTTGCCGGAAGATTCCTGCGCGCGCTGCTTCCATATCTGCGAAGTGCGTCGGTCCGCCGCCGCCTGGTGAAATGCCGAGCGGATTCAAATCGCGCCCTGCCACATTCTCCTGCTGCGCGATGGCCATCAGTAGGCGCGGGTCAATTCCATACTGCGCGCCTGCCTCTTCGAAAATCTTTTTGTAAGGCTCAAGCTTCGCGCTCGCTGCGACATTCGCGAGCGTGCCTGTAGCCGCTGCTGCCGCAGCCGTTGGCGCAACGTTAGAGCCCCATGTAACGTGCCCTGTCGGCAGACCAGCACTGGGCGCAGGCGCGCCTGAATATGGTGGCGGCGTGGGTGTCGCGCGCTTCGCGTCCCACGGCCAGTGCGGCGCGAGATTCGGATCAACCTTGTGTCCCCAAATATCAACGCTTGGATCCCAAAAGTTCGACAACGGACCTTTCTTCGGCATGTGATGCAGATCGCGGAATCGCTGATTCGATTTGGTGCCCCAATCCCTGAGCCAAACCAATACTGCTTTGATGTCTTGGAGTGTTTGCAGATCGCTTTTCAACTCGTCGGCAAGCCATTTGCCAAAGGCTGTGCCGAGAGATTCTTTCAGTTGCTTAGTGGCAGTGTCCGCGCCAAAGAGTTCAACTTTGAAATCGCGAATCGTTTGAACTAGCGCGTCCCAAATCACTGGCATGTTTTCGGTCTTCGACATTTCCGCGATGAAGTCACTCATGTCCTGAGCGAGATCGCCCACGACTGGCAGCAGCAGGTGTCCAAGCTGATGATACAACGTATCAATGTTTTTCTGCGCGACTGCGATCTGGCCTATCGAGTCTGCTGCCCTGCGAATACTCTCGCCGCGAGCGAAGTCTATGCGCCGCATGAGATCATCGAGCCGCGACTGATAATCTGTGAACTGATCTTTCCAGCCTTCCGGCAGGAAGATGCCGTATGCTTGCAGCCCGCGACCTTTGCCGCCGAAAATGGCTTTGTTCATCGCTTGCGCGAACTCTGCTGCATCCTCTTCGCTCGCGCTCACGCCTTTGATCGCGACAAGCAGATCACCCATCGCGCCTACTGAGTGCATGATTTGTTTTGTTGGCACACCGCCTAGTGCAAGCTGCTTCGCGAGCGCATCGTAAACGTCTTTCCGCAGCACGCCTTCCTTCGCGAGCGCGATGTTATTGTTCTCGATCAACTCAGCTTGACCTTTCGCGTAAGCGAGTGCCTTCTTCATGTCGCCGCCGCCCATTGCCCTGATCTGATTGTTCTTCAACAACAGCACTTGGATAGACTTCAGGCGTTCTTCCTCTTTGATCGCGAGATCAAGTGCCTTTTTCATTACCGCGGCGACACTGAAGGCGCCTGCGATGCCGATCAGATTCGTGAACGCGCTGCTGATGCCACCAACCGCAGTCTGAACTTGTTTGCTCGCGGTCTCTAACTGCTTGAGGCGCGCTTGCGCTGCTCGCATCGTGCCTTTGAACGACGCGAGCAGCTTCGCGCCAATCGCGAAATCAGCTTCGTATTGTTTGTGAACAGCAGCCATCTTGTTACTTCTGCGGTTTGTTATCTTCGTTCACTTGTCTGACGAGCTCGTTCATATACTCCAACACTTCCTTGATAGGCAGCTTCAGCCAGTAATCCACCGCACCCATGCCTGCGCGCGCGAGCCGCACGCTGATCGTGCGCAAGGAACCGGTTACGCTTTGTCCTCTTCCGGCGAGCTGCCACAGGCTTTTAGGACTTCAATCCGGAGCGGCGTGTAATAGCGCCGTGGCAACTTCTGAATCACCCCCAGTGGCACGTTGGCTCGATGCGCTGCGATGATCTGATGGTAAAGGTGCTTCATCTCTGGCAGCACAGTCTCATCTTTCTCAGGCTTGTAGCGATGCGTGAACTCCCTCTCTGCGCGCTGGAAATCTTTTCCAGTCATCGCGTCGAAGTCGAAGATCAGCACTTCATACTTCTGGCCGTCGAAATCGAGCGGCGGAGTGAGGATCATTCGCAGCGGCAGGCGCGGCGGTTCAATCTTGAGATTGCGATACTCCTGATTCGGTTGCTCGATCTCGGTCGTGTCGTTATTGCTGCGCTCTGCCGTCTCAGGCAGCGCGCCTTCTCTTTTCTGTAGCAGTGTTTGGTCCATGACTGCCTCTATAGCACAGAAGTCGCAAGCGTCACATTCCGATCAATTGTCGAATCCGCGCGCCAGTGTCCACAAGCGTGATGCCATTCGACCAGCGACACACTGCATTCTCCTTGTTCATTTCGAACATGACCTTGTCGTTGAACAGTGCGCGGATCCCGATCAGTTCATACTCGCTGACCGCTTCGCCTTTCGCGCCGACTTCCAGCTTGCCCAGGTTAAAGCTTTTCGGGCAAGTGGTCATGACGAATCGCCAGCCGTCATGAATGATCTGCCCTGTGCCGCTATCGTGCGATTGCACCGCTGCCCATGCGTCAAGCTGCGCGCCGTCCTGAATCGTCGCAAATACGGCGTCGTCAGTGATCGCGAGCCAGTTAAGCGTCACAGTGATCGCTTGGAAGTGCGCTTGAATCGGCATGTCGATCTCGCCAAAGATGCCGCTGCCTTTGAGCGAGTCAGTCAGGTTTTGCAGATTGCCAAGTGTGACGTCCGCCAGCCCGATTAGGCGGCGACCGTCTTTGAAGATCGAGTAATTCGCTACATGATTTGGGATTCTCATCTAAGTGTTTCCTTCTTTGTTTTCTGAGTTACGCCGCTGCCAGTGATACGTCTTGGAAGAGAGTCGCAATATACGGAACCCAATACTCCACACGGAAGTCGAGCCATTCAGCAGGCGTCGGGACTGCGATGTAAATATGGAACACGTAATGCCCATTGAGCAGTTCCGTGGTCGGGTTTTCGTCTTGCCGGAACTCGATGCGCGCGCCGAGCAGTGCTTCGGTCGCAGCGAGTCCATCGAGCCAAAGCTGTAGCGAATTGACAACCGCGTCGATCAGCCGGCGATTGCCTGGGTCGTCGACTTTTTGCCAGATCGTCAGCACAGTCGTGTTGCCGATATAGTCGAACATTCGCTTCACTGGAATGAACATATCTTTGACGTCTGTGTTGCTCGGATAAGCAGCAGTGCGGTTGCCCCATGAGCGCCAGCCGCCAATGAAGTTGAGCGCAGTCACGATGCCCTGACTGTTCAGGTAATTGGCATCGAGCAAGTGCATCGGGAGCTCGGTGCCATCATCGAGCAGCAGCGCGTTCATCCGCAAGTTTTTGTTCGACGGTGAGTAGTAAGGCAGACCGTTGCCTTTGTAAGTGTCAGTCCATTGCAGCAGCGGCCCTTGCTGCGATGAGAAGTTGAACACCTTCATTGTGCCATCGAGCGCGATCAGCGCAGGCTTGCCGAACAAGCACTCCTGCCGTGGGAAAACGATGTTGTTCGAGTTCTTCCATGCTTGCGCTGCAGTCGGTGTCTTCGCTGTCGCTGTGTCCACGTCAATCAAGCAGGTGCAAGCAAAGCAACCGTTGATGTTCTCGCTCTTTGCTTCCATCACTGCCGCGACGGTTGGATCCTTGCTGAACTTCGGACACACGATCACGCCCGGCACGATGCCCGTTGATTGGAACACATCTTCGATCACCTCAAGCCCGCTGCGCGCGCCTGTGCCACTATCAATGCCACCAATCACGTCGGTCGCATCAATCGGCACGCCACTGATCGCAAAGCCGCTCACAAAGACTGGCGACGTGTCGGAAGGAATCGCGCCTGTAGCAACGCGCGTGATAACCCAAGTGCCAGTGCTGCTGAGCGACAGCAAGTAGTCAGTGCCGAGCACGTAAGGTGTGCCGCCACTCGTCGCCGCGACGACAATATCCCAAGCGATCAAATCATTGTGGCCTGTATCGACTTGCCCATTCGCAAGCGTGAATGAAGTCGCAGGGAAAGCGATCTTGCCATCCTCAGGATTGTTCACGGGGACATAGATCACCGGATACATACCGAACTCGACGAACTGCGCATCCATGTGCTCACAGATGTCGTATTGCTCCCAATCGAGCGAGAAGCCGAGTGCCAGCACAGCTTCCTCATAGGTGTTGAACAGATTTGGTTTGTTGACTGCATCCTTTCCGTTCTGGACGAGATGCAGCGGCGCGGATCCAAAGACCACGTTCACGCCAGGCAAAGCTTGAACGGGACTGATTACGCTTGTCGGGACGTCAGACCAACTGACGCCATGTTTGAAGAGACCGAGATTAGGCATGGTGTTTTACCTCACTTGTTGTTGTGCGTTTGTTTGCTTGCGGCCTTTCAGCCAGTTTTGAACTTCGCGATAAAAGGTTACATACTTGCCGCGCGTGCCGCGCATGTTGTGCGCGTAATCGAAGTCGAGCTCGCGACGGACTGCGCCTGCTTCTTTGACCGGCACGACGAGCGAACCGACAGCCGGACACTGCGCGATGATCTCCTTGAGGCGCGGATGCAGACCATTGTGAAAGACAGTGCCATAGCCGACGCCGAAAGCGTGCAAGCGCGGGCCCAAGTAAATGTGTTGATCGGTAATCATGGCACAAGATTTTCTTGCCGTGTTTCTAAACTCTCTGCTGGCACTATGCCAAACGTGTCGGGGAACACCCACGGACGCGCGCTCAAGAGTTGCCATTGCGTTGTCATCTCGCCGATGAAGTGTGGGTAGTAATCGGCTTGCGGCGATTCGATGAACTCCCAGTCGATAGGCGGCACAAGCGGAAACGCTTTGTCCAGTCCCGCTTGCCCGAATTGCATCAGCGCGATTCCAGCAGCTTCCATCATGTTCAAGCAGTCCTGATAGCCGCTGCTGTCAGGATTCTCATCGTAGGTCGTGAAACAGATTTTCACTGTGGCAGTCGTTGATTCGATGTCGATCTTCGCCTTCATCGCTTGCACGATGATGTTCGGCACATTCGCAAGCTGATTGACGTCGATCTCGCCTGTCACCGTGCGCGGCACGCGGCCACGAAACACTCGCGGCGCGACTTTGAGCGCGAGCGTTTGCTGTCGCGTCCCTGGATCATAAGACACTGGCGGCTGATCTGGATCGAGCATCGTGTCAGGCTGTGGCGCGACTGCTTGCGACACGCTGAGCGTGGGATTGTCGAGCCTGATCGTTGAAAAGAGATTCGTCAGGAAGCCGACAAGCGTGCGCTCAAGATCAAAGGCAGTATGAGTGCGAATGCCTTTGTCGTTCGCAGGCAATGTCACTGGCTCTGGAACTGCCATTCCCATAGTTACCAAGTCGGTTTCAGAATCTTCAATCCGATGATGATGAACAGCGCGAGCTCAACTGCTGTGTTCAAGCGTGGCCACCACGGCCAGGCTGTGCCCGCGAACAGTCCAACCAAAATCAGAATTAACAAAACCCAATAGATGATCGTGAGTAATCCCATAAGTGTTCCTTTCAGTATTTGCCACGCGAGCGTTCAAGCACTCGAGTGATTTCGTGATCAATTCGTTTCGCCAGTGTGTCCCCCATCGCTTTATTAACAGCAGGTCCGACGTCTGGCTGAGTCGCCATGATCGGTGCGCCGATCGTTACTAAATGTTGAATCGGCAAGCGAGCAGCGCCGACGCGACGGAACGGTGCGATGTGACCGCTCTCCATCTGCGCGACGAATCCTGTGCGGATGAATCCGCCACCACCTTTCTTCACTTGCGCGTAGAGCGGCCGCTTGCTGCGGATGCTCTTCGGCGAGAAGCGAAACTCCGACAGCGCGAGCATCCCTTGTCTCAGGATGATGTGACCTTCCGGCTTGCCGAATGTCGCTTTCATCACGGCAATCGGAATGTCTTTCGCTTTGATGAGATACTTCTTCCGGATCTCGCGCTTCACGGTCGTCTTGCCAGATGCAAGCGCGCGATTGACAGCAGCAGTGAGCGCGCGCGGAACACCATCCTTGATGTTACCGAGCGCAGCGGTCAGCCGCTTCATCTGCTTCGGGTCAATCTGAATTGCGACCATGTTTAGTTGCTTCCATAGAAGGCAGGCTGGCTGCGCGTCGCGCTCAGCGCGATCACATACTCGCCTTCTTCGTGAGTGATCTGCAAAACTTCCCACACCTTGTTGGCGGGTGAGAACAACACCTCACCCGCCACAGGAGCACGCGGGAGATCGACTTCTTTGATATGCAGCAGCACGTCACCCATATAGACGCCATGCGTCGCAACGACAGGCTGGCGCTTCGCTGCTTCCTCATCCCACACCACTTGCGCGGTGAAAACTTTGAAGCCGCCTTGCCCGTCATTGATGCGAAACTCGCGCGTCTCGGCGAACTCGTCCGTGTTGTGAAACACGTTCACCAGATCGGGCGCGAACTGCTGCCTCAGACTCATAAGCCTAGCGAGAGGTTACTTGCGGTTCTTCTCGATTGCTTTGATGATGTCGGCTTTGTGCGTGGCGCCGGTCAGGTCTGCACCTTCCTCTTGCGCAATGTCACGCAACTGATCGACGGTGTAATCCTCAAGATCATCGTCGCCAGTCGTGGATTTCGCTCCACCACTGTTATTTGCTTTCTTGCCGCCATTCTTCTCAGCGTTCTTGTCAGCGATGCTCTTCGGCTTGTCTGGATCATCGGGCCAGTTGGCAGATGATTTTCTCTCTTTCGCTTTCTCTGCTTCCTCTGCCGCCTTCTGCTTGAGCTCGTTCGCTTCCTCTTCGCCGCCAGTGATCTCGCCAGTGAGCGAGTTCAGGACCGCGTCGCCTTCAACCATCGCGGGATAAGTCAGCGCAAGCGCCTCGATGATGCGGAAGCCCAGAATGTCCACCGGCATCGGCAGCGGGCAGCTTGTGAGCCGATAGTAGAGCGCGCCGCCTTCCTCGTCACCATAGACGAACGGAATGCGCGGTTGCTGATAAGTCACATAGCGTTTCTGCTTCGCGTCTTCCAACTGAGTGAACGCGCCATAGACGATCTTGTTAGGCGTATTGGTCGAGAGCAGCATGACGAAATTGTCAGGCAGCATCGGGAAGATCGTTCCCGTGTCGTCTTCGAAATAGTCAGCATACTCGTAAACCTGCATCCCAGGCACGCTGCCAATTAGGACAACATTCGGTGCTTGAATCACCGGCTGGATCGTGGCGATTGAGTATTGCAGCTTGTTCAAGAGTGCGGCCACTTGCGGGTTTCGAATGAACACCTTCGCAGCGTTCACTCCCATCAGAGCGACGTTCGGCGCGATGCCGCTATCCTTGATCGTCGCCAGTCGCGCTGCTTCCAGATCAGCAAGCGGATCGCTGCCGCTCGACACGTCCCACTTCACCGAAGGAACGTAGTGATTGTTCGCTGCGCCTGCGCTCGATTGAGTGAAGTCGATTACCATCTGGTAACCTGTGTCAGCGGTGACAGTGATCGCGCCGTTAACGAGCACGTTGCGGCACATCCACTCTTCACGTCGAGTGATTGCTTCGTCGCAGTAGATCGCATCTTCCGCGAGCAGTTCAGCAGCACGATCGGCAGGCGAGCGCGCGCTGTAGATTGTTTCGCCAGGCATCCGCGCTTCCAGATCAGGAGTGCGCAGAGCGCGAACAGGTGCGATTCGCGGAGCTCGGAAGAACCGAGTCTCAAAGCCTTGACGCTCCATCAGCTTGCCACCGACAAGCGGTGCGACGAAAGGAGCCATCTTGCGACGACCGCGTCTGAAATCAAATTCAATTAGCGGCGTGGCGGGATATTCTCGCGCGCTGAAAAAGGTGTCGCGCAAGAACGTGGGAACGAGCGGGCCTTCCAGAAACGGTGCCAGCATCGTCTTTGTTTCGTATGCAGGATTTAACATGGTTTGAGTTTTCCTTTCTTAATTGTCTGCGGGTTAGGGAGCGAACGCACCACCGACAATGGCTGCGTCCAAGTAAATCTGCACTTCGCGCAGACGCTTCTGGCCTGCTGCGCTGATCGGCGATGAGCCGTCAGAATACTTGATAGTGTTCTTGTCGAAGGATCCCGACAACGCGACCGCGACAGTCACGTCATTCGGATTCGCGACGTCATTCGGCACGTCGAGAACCACTCCTTCCAACACGGCATCGTCTGCGGTGAGCGCAGGGTTAACGTTCGCGCGGGCGGCGTCGAACTTCACAAGGTAGCCCGGCTTGATCGTGGACAAGGCCGCGCCACCTGCTGCTGCATACGGCATCCGAACAATTTTCAGATTCGGATCGTCGTCGTGACTGAGCAATGGCACCGGATTCATGGTCGTGCCAGAGATCGCGCCGAACACTTCGAAGCCTTGCGGCTTGCCGATGCGATGCAGCGCGACGATCAGCGGAGCCATGAACAGAGCGATTGCCCAGCGGACTCGAGTAAGCATTGATTTCATAGTCTGAGTTTTCCTTTCGTCGATTTGTTTGTTTGTCTGCGTGGATAATCGTTTCAGTTAATTCCTGCTGTGCATCGCGGACATGGCGAGTTGTCCGCGTCTCTTCAACTGCGCTTTGACTGCCTTTGTCAGTCGGTTGCCGAACTCTTCACTGTTATCGCCAGTGATCGGATCGCTCGCGGGAATGTGCCGGAGCTGATCGGCATCACTATGCCGCGCGCTCTGCTGCGCTGATTTCTCAAGCGCGTTGAACAGATCATCAGTGATGTCTGCAACGGTCTTGCCATCCTCAATCGCTTTCACGATCAAGTCATGCGTGGCAGGCTTGTCGTATTTCTGCAACGCTGCGATGCGCGCGCGCTCAGCAGCGATGCCTTTCTTGAACTGCTCTTCCGACACGATGTTCGTCGGTTGCTCGGTTGAGGGAGCAGGTGTCGGCGTGGGTGTCGGCGTGGGAGTCGGCGTCGGCGTCGGTGTCGGCGCAGGCGTCGGTGGATCATTTTCTGCGGTCGGTTTCATATGTTCCTTTGGTTTGGGTTCTGTCTGCGCGGCAGTGAATGCCGGAATGTTGTGGTATCGGGAAAGATCGAAAGTCAAGCCGTTAAACATCACGCGCTTCGTGCCATCGAGCATCGCAGCAGCTTTGACGACACCGCGCACTTCATCAGCGAATCCTGCTTCGACTGCTGCATTGGCTTCGAACCAAGTCTCCGCGCTCATCAGCGCGCGGATCGCTTCGCGCTCGCCGCCTGTGCGCTTCGTGTAAAGGTTCAGCATTGATTCTGTGACACTCTCAAGCGCGGCCACAGCTTTGCGCATCTCTTCGGCGTTGCCGATCACGATTGCCATCGGCAGATGAATCATCATCGAAGCATTGGCGCGAATGTAGATTTTGTGACCTACCATCGCGACTAACGTCGCTGCGCTCGCTGCAAGACCGTCGATGTAAACGTTCTTCGTGCTCGGATGATCTGCGAGTCGCGAGTAGATCGCGTTCGCCTCACTCACACTGCCGCCTGGGCTATTGATGTGAATGTCGAGCCGCTTCACGCTCTTTGGCAGCGCGGACAAGTCTTTCGCGAACGCCTTCGCGCCGACTTCGCCCAAGAAGTCATACTCGCCAATCACATCGAAGATCAAAAGTTCAGCAGCAGTCGGCTCGTCGCCGGCCTCTGCCCTGAATCGGTAAAACGGTAGTGGCTCTTTCATCGTGATATTGCTCCGCTCAAGATGTAGCTGTGGTTCTGTCTGCGCGTTCGCGCGCGTGCTGCCGGATTGCCTTGTCCTGGCCCCGGCGTCGGAAATGTTTTGCCGCCTGCTCCCAGTTGCGCGCCTGCGCGCTCTGGCGGGAAGGTCAGATCGTTGTCGGTAAATGTTTTCTTCTCGACCGCTTGCTCGACAACATTGTCATGCCAATTAGAACCGTTGAGCTCCATCGACTCACGTTCAATCGTTGAGAAGCCTGCGTTTACTTTCGCTTCCGCTGCTGCGACTTCTTTCTGCGGATCGAGACTGCCTGCGCTGCTCCCGCTCCAATTGCAGCGAGCGAGCGAGCGACGCACATAAGGATCAGTCATGTCGCCAGTGAATCCTTCAATCACACCGAGCGTGACTGCATCAATGAGCCATTCCTCATAGACTGGCTGGCAGAATTGATCGACAACCTGCGAGCGCCATTTGCGCACGCGCCGCCAGAAGTCCAGAAGGGCGGCGCGCGATGCCGAATAGGACGCGTTATACTGCTTGAGTAGGACTTCATACGGTATGCCAAGCGCACTGCCGATGAATTTCGCCACTGACATTGTGAACTCGCCGAACGTCGATTGCGGTTGCGTCGGGCTTGAGAAGTTCACTTTGTTTCCTGGCCTCATGAAGTTGACGATGCCTGGGCCAAGCTGCACGTCATACGGATTGAGATTCAGGATCTCCTGCTTCTGTTCCTCAGTGAGCAGGTCAGTGAAAATGTTTTGGTCAGGGAAATCTTGAGTGATGAATGCTGTGAAGTAACTCTGGATCACCGCGGCCACGACTGTTGCGTCAGTGTAGCGACCCATCTGCTTCAATAGCTCAAGGCAGACTGACAAGATCGGCACGCCTCTGCGCTGCTCTGGACGCTCTGGCTTGATGAGCAGAATCATGTTCCGCCTGCCAGTGAGCGCGCCATAAGGCTCGACGCGAAATGTTTTCGCGGGAAACATCAGCGAAGGCACAACCCATCCCAAGCGCATCGAAGCGAGCGGGTGCCGCTCTGCGATGTGATAGGCGAGCAAGCGGCCGTCCGCGTCGAGCTCGACACCATTGAAGATGTTTTTCATTGGATCACTCACCCACGGATTGATGATGCGATCAGCTTCCAGCACGCGCAGACGAAAATCGAAAAGTGTGTTCGGTCTTTTATCCAGCGGAAAGAGCACAGGGCAGTCGCCGCTCAGCAGCATCGACTGAAAGGCAACGCTCTGCTTGATGTAGAAACTGTTCTTGCCTTCGAAGTCGCACTCGCGCGGATCGCAAGCCCACCAATCGAACTTTTCCGCGAGCTCATCATTCAGAGCAGCAGTCGCATCGGGCGACAAACCCAGTGCCTCTCCATCGACATTAGGCGCAGGCATGAGTCCTTCTCCGATTACATTTGTGTCAAGCGTTTCGATTGCACCTGACGCAAGCGGAATGCCCATGAACGCATCGCGGCTGCGTTCTCGCAAGATTTGGGCGTTTAGCCCGATGTCGATGTCGGCATCACCACCACGCCAGAGCCAGCCGACGAGTGAGTTCTTCGTAACGTTCGCGCCGTAGTTGCCGTAGCCTGTTGCTCTTATGTCGAGCGGAGCGCGCGAGCTCGTCGGTCTGCCATCTGCATCGAGCACTGTGCCGCGTGGCAGTCGCTTGACTTGGCCGTTAGAGATCGTCGCGGTCATACATCCCTCGGAATGATGCGCGTTGCTGTGTCACGGCCAGTGAGCGAAGACGGCAAGCCTGTGTCGCCGCAATAAAAGATCACCATCTGATTCCAATAATCGACGCTCTTGAGTTGGTCAGTAGGTCCGCCGCGATGCAGCCCGCGCGAACCGATGTGATATTCTGTCACACCGCCAGCCGTGTCTTTCATCGCTTCAAGCGCGCGAGCAAGACCGTCGCGAGCCCAGTCACACCAAGTTAGAAATGGCGTCGGTGGTGAAGATGCGTCACGCGGAGTTCCGGCTTTTGTCGGAGCGATAGGTAGTTTGATGACTTCGACTTCTGGCATCTCCAACCGCCACCCTTAACAGACAAACCTGAAAACAAAAATGAGTATAAATAGGCCGACCTTGACAGCTACAACCCGCCTGCCGTATTTCTGCGCATAAATTATGGCAGCATCTGTCGTAACTCAGCAACGGCGCGTCGGTCGCCCACGCGTTGGCGATTGCAGGCTTGAGACTATCATTCCGCAGGCAGCGATGAATGAATTGAAGCGACGCGAGCTCGCAGGCGGCGGTTATTACACGCGAATCGCAGCGCAGATACTTTGTCGCGGTCTCGGGATCGGTGGCGTTAAGTCGTTCAACCGCAAGGCCAATTAGCTTAGCGTGTTTTCACGCTAAGCTGTTTTGCCTGTTGCTGAAAAATGTGCGGCGGGGCCGCGGAACTCCTCGTTCCGGTATGACGGCCCCGCCCACCCAGGTGCAATAGCATTGGAGATGTTAACAGTTTATTCGCATCTGCCAACTCAAGAGATGCCCTTATTTTGCACTCCGAATTTTCCTGATCGGCGCGTCGGGCGCGATCTCAGCGCGGCAGTGGAAGTCGAAACGTCCGAATCCGGTATCATCGAGCGCGCGCCAAACTTGTCTGAGATTTCGTCACGCGGTTCGTCTTTGGGCGCGAAGTAAGTGTCGGGCTTCATCGTGTCGAGCCTGATGCCCGCGTGCGGGATTGCGAGCGCAGCGAGCGCATAGTTGCGACAATCGAACGGCTCGTTGCGCTGACTCAATCGCTTAATCCAGATGTAGGTGCGGAATCCGTTCTTCGCTTTCACGATTCTGCGCTCAGCAGTCAAGCCGTTGAAGTATTCTTGATCGTAGCCGCGATCAGGCTCGCTGTTCGGCAGCTTTGGGAAGTGGCAGTAACCCGCTCCCACTTTCCCGACGAGCAGGCGATTCACGATTTCTTCCTTGCCAGTGTCAACGCCGATTGTCTGCAAGCGCGCGCGATTGCTTTTTGTCAGCGTGCCTGCGCCCTTGATGAACGGTTTGCCTAATCCGCCTTCTCCTTTGATCGCGATGCAGCGCGGCTGTCGCCACTTGGTGTAATGGTAAACGAAGTCGCTGGCGTAGCCGGAATCGACTGCGATGCGGCGGCAGCGCATCTTCGTTCCATCAGCGCGGGTGAATAGTCGATGATAGACAGCTTCATCAAGCAACTGCCAGACAGAATCTTCGCGCGGATCACCGTCAATGAGTCCATACTCGATGCCCCATGATTCGCGACCTTTTCCCCATCCGACGATTTCATAGTTCAACTGTCTTTCTCCCACATCGACGCCAGCAGTCAAGACAAGAACTTCATCCGGCACTTCGACTGGATAGACTTCTCGGCGCGCGTTGTAGAGATCGACTTCGACCTTTTGCCCTTGCTCTTCGTGCAGCAGCCCGAGGCGCGTATTGCGAAATGCTTTGAGCGGTTCAATGTCGCCTTCTTCATTCGCCTTCGCAGCTTTGACGAACTCATCGACGAGCGTTTCCCAGTCCACCCAAGGGTTGTAGAGGCCGCTCAGAAAGAATCCGCGCGTCTTGACTTTGCGCCCGCGCTCATCGAGCGGACGGTGTGCGCGCCACTCGCCTTTGCCTGCCAGCCACAAGTATTTCTCATTGAACTCATGGCACTCGCTGCACTCATGCGTGTAGTCTGAAAAGCGAATCCGATCCCAGACAAGTATTTGCAGCGCGCCACAATCAGGGCACGGCAGATACCAGAACTCCATCGTGCTCGCCCCCATCTCGCGCTCGATGTGCGACACGCCTTTGATGCCAGGCGAACTGACAATGACGATCTTGCGATTCCAGAAGGCACTCGTTCGCGCGATTGCGAGCATGAGCGGATTGCCTTCCGTGCCTGCGCTCGCAGGGTAGCGGTCCACATCATCAAGAAGGACGACGCGAATCGGTCTGCCGCTCAGCGATGCAGCGGAGTTCGCGCCGCCGAGCGCGACAAATCCGCCCTTGAATCCTTTCCGGCGAAGCGTGTTGCCGGAATCACGCGCTTTCGGGTCTCCCACTTGCGCGCGCACTCGCGGGCTGTCGCGAATCATCGGTGCCAGTCGATCAGTCGAGAACACTTCCGCCATCTCGATTGTCGGCTGCACGACAAGAATCGGACATGGATCCTCTGTGATGAAATAGCCTACCGGATTGATGATCGCGCAGTCCGTGATGCCAAGCTGCGAGCCTTTCTGGATTGCGATGCGCTCGGTGTCTTTGTCGCTGATCGCGTCCATGATTTCTTTTTCATAAGGCGCGTTATCAGTGATCCATTGCCCGCGCTCTGCGCTGCTCTCACTGGAAAGCACGCGATATTTGTCAGCCCATTCGCTCAAGCGCAGTTCGCTTGGCGGCGTGAAGAGCTCGCAGTGCTCGTAGCCGAACCTGATCGTGCGGACGAGCTCAGCGCCGCGCGCGTTACTCGCTTCGATCTTCGCGAGTGTTATCTTCGGTCGGCGCGTTGCCATTCTGCCCTTCTTCCGCTTGTGCCTTGCGATACTGCTCAGCTTTGCGCGCAACCATCTCGCCATCGAAGCGGGAAAGCTCCCGCAGAATGATCTGCATCTCCTTCGTATTTAAGGACAAAATATCTCGGAACTTCTTGCCTTCTGACAGGCGCGACACGCGCGAAGGAAACGCGAGCAGCTTTTGTTTGATCGAAGTGAAGATTTCTGTGATCACAAAATCGACATCTTCCGAGCGATGCAGCTTGCCTTTCATCTCATCGAGCCGCAGCTTTGCCATCTCACTCTCAGATGCAGCGCGCTCGTTGCGCAGGCGACGCCAGAGCGACTCACCATCATCGCCGTCGCCGCGCTTGCTCCGCATGTGCCGACAGTAATCGCGCACCGCAAGAAGCGTGAACCGCCCCATGATCTCTTCGCCTTTCTCGTTGCGCGCTCGATGAATGACTCCTTCGCGCGTAAGCGTCCGAATGTATTGCGGAGTCACGTCGATGATGCGCGCGAGATCGCTTGTGGTGAGTGTCTGTTGTCGCTCGGCCATAAAATCATTCAGCTTTGCTGGGAGTTCCCAAGCAGTTTCCCTTCAAAACCGTTTCTTGCATCGCGCAAGCGCAAGGGAAACTAGAATTAGCCCCGCGCTGACTCTACTCCTTTTCGGGGCTCGCAAGCGCGCGCCGACTGGAAAAGTTGCGCTAAAGCTTAACAGGCCTCGGCCAGATTTCCTTTGTTGCGTGATCATTCTTCATCTGCGCTGGTGACATCTTCGACGCGGAGTTTCATCTTTCCTGGCTTGGCGATGATGCGTCGTTCGTCGTAGCGATAGAGGAGCGTGCCATCTGGCTGTTTGAGTTCATCTGAATGCTTGAGCATTGCGTCTTCCAGTGTGCGCTTGGCCGCGACTTCCTTTGGAGTCAGGCGCAGTCGTTTGTCGCGTTCGGTGCAATAGACTTCGGCTAGCCTATCGAGTTCTGGAATCTTGAGTGCCGCGACGCCTTTGCCTTGCATTGCGGGGAGATCATGCTGCTTTGGTTTCTTGAATTTGACTACGTTGGTTGCTGTTTTGGTTTTTGTTTTTGCCATAGGGTTGTGCCCAAGGCTGAGTGGCATACCAAGCGTGCAGTCTGCGGGTGCGCTCTGCGAGATATTCAGGTGCGCGGGATTCGCGTCCTATCTTTGGCTGGAAGCGGCGACGTAGCCTATCGAGTGCTGCTGTTCCTTTGCCGAACTTGATTTCCATCTGCGCCATAGGTGTGGCGGAATTTATGCGCAGAAATTATTGTCAGTCAATTCGAATGTCAGCGAGATATTGGTGAGGCTGAACTTTGAATCCAGTGCCGATTTCGAATGCCTCATCATTGAACGCCTCTCCAATGCAAACAAAATCTCCGGCATTGAGTGCGATTGGAATTTTGAGATACACCTTGCAGTGCGCTTTGATGATCTGCCACAGATTAGGCGTCGTTTTTCCGTCAATCGCGATCTCGATGCAGCAAGTATGGAATTGCGCGATGAAGGCGCGCAGCAGCGCAGCATTGAGTGACAATTCTTTGCACAGCCAGACACGATCAATATGCGGGTGCGCAAGCTTGAGGCTTTCTGGTGTGCGCCCGTTCCTGAGCTCGCGCACGAACAAGGTTTGCACACCGATCTCTGAATTGCCTTCGATCTCGCGGCCAATCCACACGCGCCATTCGCTGCAAGGCGGTTTCAATGGCGTTTGTGTTTGTGGACCGCTCGCGAGAATCCGCCTGTAGCTTTGTAGGCGCGGATTTGTTTATGCGTCCAGAGTTTGCCAGATGGCGAGCGATAGAGTTTTTGCCCGCGAGCGTTGCGCTTGCCTGTGCGCTTCCAAGGCATGGAGTGACTATACGCCTAAAGCAAAGGAAGTCGAAACGAGTGAGCGCAGCGGCCTCGCGGCACAACTGCGCTCATAAGGATGCTGGCAGGCCGCTTCAAACCTGCCAGCATCGGGACTATCCGGAAACGATTCTCACACTTAACCGTCGCAACTGTCGGTTGATTGACCGGACTGTCAAGACGCTTGCGCTGGCGGTGTGCTGACTGCTGGCGGCGCGCTCGCCCATTTGATGAACGCGTCGTAATCTTCCTGCGCTGCTTCGCGCGTAGCGTAAGCGTGACCGCTTTGCGCTACCACGACAAGAATTGCACTGCCTAATGCTGGCGGACCTGTTTTTGTGACTACCCAACGAAATCCGCCTGTCGCTGTATCGGAGTAGATTGTGAATTTCATGGTCGCGATGTTAGGCGGGTCGTGAGCAATGGCAAGTTAAACAAGTCGCCACACTACAGCACCATCTGCACCGTGGCCTTTAGTGCGCTTGCGGAATCCTGCCTTGCGCAAAATTCCGTTCTTGGCAAGCGCATGGAAAATTGGACCGAAGGCGCGATCATTGTGCGGCGTGATGCCGTTATGCTTGCACGCGTTGACTATTTGCTCGCCTGTCAATCCGTCGCGCTGCGTTGATAACAGTTCAATGATGTGAGCAGTCGCGCGATCTGTGAATGTCGCGTCGATGCGTTGTGCTTTTGCCAACACGCGCGCCATGCCTTCATCGCGCAACTGCATGAAGTCAGGAAACTCAGGTTGTTCGTTCATTGTGATGTGCGCGCCTTTCTCGCGCGCTTTCTGCGATAGCTTTTACAACGACAGTCTGGCGCGCTTGGCAGACTTCTCCTGCGCGGGTCGTTTCGAATTTCTGGATCCTCTTGAATGATGATCTCAGGCGGCTTGCGCAGTAGGCAGATGAATTGTTTCCACGCCATTAAAGTGTGACGCGCCCACTGTCGCAGGTCGCGCCCTGTCTTCGCTGCATCGTCAAAGGATGCAGACTGATGTGCTACAGTAATGGCAATACTTCGCTGGAGCGCGAGTAATGCTGGACGCGTCCGTCATAAGTGACGGCGCAAGGCGGCGTGCAAGGATGGAGTGTCCTTCCAAACACGTCGCCTAAGTCTGCGGTGCGCTTCGCTGGCGTTGGCATGAATGCCAAGAGGCCTGCGAGCGCGATCAATACTGCTGCTAGGATTGTTCTCATATTTTCACCTCCTTCCCGTTCTCTGGATAAATGTTTTGTAGTGTCATGGTTTCTTGAAAGTGACTTGCCAATGCTCGTCCATTCGCTGCACGATTGGCTCGTAAGGCGTGATGATCTTGAGGCACTCGATCTTGTGAAAATCGTTGTTGCAGGTGTCCTCAATTTCGAGTGTAGCCGCGTTGCCGAACTTCATCTCCTTGAACGAGAATGGCGGCGAAGGCAATGCGATCTTGTCGCCGCTTGGCACTGTTAGTATGCGTGGCGTTGCGCTTGCGTGACCGTTGAGCTCCTTAATGTCCTGCATCGCTTTGCCAAACATATGCGACTCGATAGGCGTCGGCGTTGCATCTGGCGCGACACTTGACATTGACCAGCCAGAGATCGTGCCTGCTGATGTGAGCGTGTGAATGTCCTTCGTGCTCGTTGATGTAGTGGCGATCTTGATTGGCGATGGATGTGGTCTTGTGTGCGTGACGATCTCAAGCATTCCTTCGTGCTTGCAATCGCGCGCTTCCACCCATGCAGGCTTTGGTTTGGTGTAGATCATCGCTTCGCGCATCGCTTCACTCATGCCTGCGACGTCTGTGTTGCTGATCTCGCCGAATACTTCTTCGTGATCTTTGTCTGGCGGCCGCTCGATGATCGCGTGCTGACGCATCCATTCAAATCCGGCAATGCTCATCGCGATTACTGACAGACCGATTACTAATGCTGCGGTGTATCTCATCTTTTGAATCTCTCCTTTTCCAAGTAGTGTTTGTGCAACGTGGCGGCGAGTCGTTCGTCGCGCTTGCGCTGCTTCTCGGCGAACTCATACACAACTTCTTCACGCATCTGATCGTAAAGCTGCCGCATGGCTCCCCGAGGCGTAGCGCCTGCTTGCGGGTCGTCAGGCTTCCATCGCTCGACTAAGTTGTTCACAGACTTAAAAAAGGCTTCGAATTTCATCCTTGCGGTCCTTTCTCGACGAACTTCACAAGCGCGTCGAAGATTTCCAATTCAAGGTAAATGACGTTGCGCGGATCATCTGGCCACCCGTTGTTTGTCGTCAGTTTGATTCGCGGTGTTGTCGCGAAGGCACCGAGCGGCGCTGCCCATTCTGCATAGACTGAATCGCCAAGGTAAAGTTTGTTCATCGTCCGGCCTCCTCAATGTCGCGCGCCATATCTGCGCGCTTTGTCCACAGTTGCGCGTGTGCGAACAATTCCTTCTTGAATGCCTCAAGCAGCACAATGCCTTCTGCATCTGGATGCTTTGTCGCCGACAAGAAGTGATTGAACGCCACGAACGCGCCTGCATAAAACGCGCCTTCTAAATCATTCCATTGCTGACTGCCGCGCTGAATGTTTGGATTGGCGCAGTGCATGAAGTGTGTCAATTCTGCTGCAATCGTTTCTCTGTTCATAGTTCTCCTCCCATGTATCTGATTTGTTGTTCAAGTGTGCGGATCCGTCGCCGCAAACCTGTCGCCGGTTCGTTGCGATCTTTCTCCGCGAGTATGCTGCGCAGCTTTGCAAGCGTGGCGCGATGCGATGCAATCCGTGCCGCGCGCAAGCGTCGTTCTCTTTTGTGAATCTGAATCTTTTGGCTCGCGACTGAGCCGCGGATTTTCTGTCTCATTGGTGATGGCAATAGACGAGGAACAGCATCGCCAATGACGCCAACACGCCCATTGCGCCGACAATCATCAGCGCAAGAAAACTGCTGCTCTTAGGCATGAGCGATGCTGGCAAGCCGCGTTCATTCGGCCACCAGTGAACATCGCCGCGACTGTCTTCCGCGTAGTGCGCGCTGTTGTGACCTTCCTGCCCTTCGCAGAATAGCGTTTCATCGTGGACTAACTTCCTTGCTCTGCATTTTGTTGTCATCGGTTTATCTCCTTTTGATTGTTCTATCGTAAGAGTTGAGGCACGCTTTGCAGCGCGGCAGCCTTCCAGCCGGCGCGATCAGCGAGCTCACAGGCAGACCACATTCTGTGCGCCCTTTGTATCCTGTGTT
>Ga0126381_100000273_pt1 | contig 57245 bp, 82 predicted proteins | sample PanSoiMetPlot_28_FD_96465 | JGI IMG/M metagenome (GOLD analysis project Ga0126381, IMG submission 96465) | Tropical forest soil microbial communities from Panama - MetaG Plot_28 | ecosystem: Environmental > Terrestrial > Soil > Tropical forest > Bulk soil | place: Panama | collected 2016-02-17 | reverse complement strand
CTACCGGTTTTTCCCCGGCGGTCAGTACATCATCTTCTTCACGCCGCTCGCGCCTGCGGCCGTGGTCACGGCCGATGTCAGCTCGCTGTCAACCGCGACCGCGACCGATGTCTACGGCCTGTTGCATGTGAACAACTGGCAGCTCAATCTCACCTCGAACCCGATCCCCGGCGATGAATACGGCACGCTGATGACGCCGCAGTACCGGGGCAAAATGGCGGGCACGTGGCAGTTCGACCGCTATTCATCGCAGACATCGGTGGACTTGTACTACCTGATGATGCAGCAGTCCTATTTCACCTTCGCCCTCTATGAATCCCTCCTCCAGAACCGGATGTGGATCATCTACGGCGACATCGGGGCCAACCCGATGCAGGCACCCGCAGCCGGAATGGTGGGCGGCACGATCACGGGCACCCTCGTGGCCCAGCCGTCCATGATCGTCGAGCATCTCTAATCAACTCATGGTTCTCCTCTATCGCACAACAGGCGATCGGGAGGACAGCGGCAGTGCGATAGAGAAGAACCATCAGCAGAGAGAGTCGGTCGGTGGGGAGCGTCGCGCGAGACAAGTCGCGTGCCTCGATGCTTCCCCCTTCCCCGCACCTTCAGTCGCCCCCACCGGGCGACTTATCGCGTGGTGCGAACCATCGGCCAATTCTCTCGGGTCGTGAACCGTTTGCAGAGGGCCGTGCCAGGGCGAAGACAGCCTCAAGGGCTGGCGCAGCCATGCGGTCTTCGCAAACGGTTCACGAGGGGGAAGCAGGCATGGCAGTACCGAAAACCGTGTTACCGAACGGCGTCAGTACGCCGGAACAGATCTTTGCCCAGATCAATGAGCGCTATGCACCCGTCCGTTACGAAGTGCCCGACTACGATCACGTCGTCGAACTGACGATGCTGACCGCAGGCGAGGAAGAGCATTGCCAGCAGTACGCGCGCATGGCCGACGGCTCTCGCAACTCCGACGCGTTCGTCCGCCTCTATGTCGCCTATGCGCTGGTGGAACCGAAACTCGCGGAGGACCGCAACAAGCGTGTGCAGGCCGAGAAAGTTGCCGCTGTGCTCGAAGGGTTCCCGTCAGACTGGCTCTCACCGGTCTTCCTGAAAGCGAACGAACTCACCGTCGCCTATGCGAAGAAGCGCCAGGAGCGCGAGCGAGAGGGTTCGGACGGCAACATGTCTTTTTTTCCGAAGCGAACTTCCGCGCCCTCATCATCGGGGACCGACTCGGGAAGTTCGTAAACGAAGTCCTCGCGCTGCCGCAGCATGAGCAGGATCTGCTCTACGATTTCTACTGTACATTCGGCAACTTCGATAAGGACGGCAAGCACACCGGCCTCTTCCGCCGCCACGCGGCCGTACGGGACAACTCCCAGCGCGATATCGCGTGGGGTGATTTCGTCGAGGGGAGCCTGACGACCGTTCAGGTGGCAGAAGCCGAGTCCAGCGCCACCGACGCCGACGCGCGCGCCGCCCAGTTCGACGCCTACATCGATCAGGCATGAGACGCATGAGATGACCTCTGCGGGCCGAACGCCCCGTAGCGTGGCTCTCAGCGCCTTCTGGGGGTATTGTGGTCGATGTCAATAAGATTCTGATCGAAGTGGCCGTGACCGGCAGTGAGGACGCCGTTCAGAAGGTCGAGCGTGTCGAGCAGACGGTGGCTCGGGCGTCGAAGGGCATCTCCGTCCCCGTCACGCTCGACGACGAGGATATGAAGCGCAAGCTCGCGCTCTATCAGAACGAGACGGCGCGGATGCGCGCGCAGAAGCTGAATATCCCGCTGGAGATGGACGATTCACTGGCGAAGAAATCGCTTCAGGAGATCACCCTCCTCACGCGGCAGTACAACGCGACGGTGGCGCGCGCCCGGATCGATATCCAGCTCAATGGCGCGAAGGAGACGGAGAACGCCCTCGGCTCGCTGGCCGACAAGCTGGTCAATATCGCGGCGTATTCGGGCGGGTATCAGGCATTCCGGCAGTTCGAGAACGCGGTCGGCGCGGCCGGTCAGGCCGTCGTCGGTTTCAATGCCCAACTGGAGCAGATGAATGTCGCCTTCTCGCAGGCGCTCGGCGGGCAGACGGCCGCTGCGGACTTCCTCCAGCAGCTCCAGCAGTTCGCCCTGCGGACGCCGTTCCAGTTCGGCGATCTGACGAAGTTTTCGCAGCAGCTCCTCGGTATGGGGATCGCGGCGAAGGACATCATTCCGGACATGACGGCGATCGGCAACGCGGTGGCCGGTGTCGGTGGCAATGCCGATGTGCTCCAGCGCGTCGTCACGGCCATCGGCCAGATCAACGCGGCCGGGAAAGCGAATGCGCAGGATCTCCGACAGCTCTCGGAAGCAGGCATTCCCGCGTATCAGATGCTGGCGAATGTCCTGAACACCGACGTGGCCGGGGCGATGAAGCGGGTCACGGCCGGGACGGTCGATAGCGCGACCGCGATCAATGCACTGATCTCGGGGATGAATGAGCGCTTCGGCGGGCTGATGGAACAGCAATCGAAGACGTTCCTTGGCCGGTTGTCGAACCTCAAGGACGCGTTCAACGTCGAGCTGGCCGACCTCGGCAAACCGCTCTTCTCACAGATCTCCGAGGGACTCGACCAGGTCGCGCAGTTCATTCAGTCTGCGCAGTTCAAACAGGTCTTCGCCGGGATCGCGCAGGATGTCGGCGATCTGCTCACGGTCGTTTCCCTGCTCGCGAAGGCGTTCTCGGAGATCCCCGCGCCCCTGATCACGACGGCGATCCACATGGCCGAGCTGGCGACGGCGATGAAGTTGATCGAAGTGGCGTACACGGCGGTGCGCTCCGTGCTCGCGCCGACGATCGCGCTCTTCACCGCCCAGAATGCCCAGCTCCAGCAGCAGAATGCGCTCCTCGGCCAGCACACGGCGCTGACGACGGCGGACACCACCGCGCGCGAGGCGAACGCGGCCGCGACCACCGAGCAGATCGCAACCGGTGAAGCGGCGACGGTGGCGCAGAAGGCCGAGGGCGCGGCAGCGGCGACTGGCGGCGGCGCTGCTGCGGCCGGGAAGGGTCTGCTCGGTCGCGTCACGCCCGCGCTCACCGGCCTCGGTGAGATGGCCGTTCCAGCGGAGGCATCCGCAGGCGTCGCGACGGCGGCAGGTGCGGGCCTCGCGGCGATCATCGGCTTCGCGATCGCCAATGTCGTGGACGCGGTCGCCAATACGCTCCCGGCGCTCGTCGAAGGCAACACGAAAAAAGCCGTCGATAACATGCTGAAATATGCGCCGGGGACGCCATGGGGCGCGTACAACACCGGTCGCGACATCCTCCAGCGGGTCACCGGGATCGATACGGGCAACCCCTTCACGGACTTCGGCGGCGGCTCGAACTCGATCGCGTCCCAGATCAACCGGCAGATCGAGGCGGCAAACCGGGCGGCGCAAACGCCGCGCGCGCCGCTGGCGACCACGCTCGTCCAGAACCTCGCCAATCAGGCGGGCGTGCGTGAGGTGCAGGATCTGCTCAATCAGGTCGCCACCGGTCAGAAGACGGTAGACGAGGCGACGCAGTCATTCGAAGGGCTGAAGAGCACCTTCGGTGGCGTGCTCACCAATGCCAATGACCTGACGAACATGTTCTATCAGGGTCTGAACCCTGCCATGAAGCAGTTCCGCGAGGAGACGAACGCCACCCAGGCGGCGATCGAGAAGTTCAACGACGAACGCTTGCAGGCCGGAACCGCGCAGGCGCAGGGAGCCAGTGAAGAGGACATCAATCGCGCCATCTATGGAGTGACGGGGACCGGCGTCCAGGCGACCTCCGATCAGGTGCAGCGCGCCAAGCAGAACCTTCAGGATCTCGCCAATGCATGGAAGGCGGCGGGGCAGGCGGCGCAGTCCGTCAACCTCTCCCAGGGGATTCAGGGTCTGGTGACGGCCGCGCCCGCGCTCGACAAGGCGGTCACGGACCTCCAGAACCTCGGGCAGGCGAATCAGGCGCTCTCCGGTCTGAAGAATCTGGCCGACAGTTTCAAGGCGATCGCCGACGCGACCGATACGGCCAGTGAGAGCTATCGCGGTTATCTGGCGCTCTTTGACGACACGGACAAGCGCGTCGCGGCGCTCGATGACCTCAAAAAGAAGCTCGACGAACAGGTGGCCTCGGCGAAAGAGGCGCAGAAGATCGGCGTCGCGACGCCCGAGCAGCTACAGATCCTCCGCGAAGCCGACACGATCTACGCCAACATCGCGGGCACGCGGCAGCGCCTCGTCTCCAATCAGGCTGGTGACATCCTCGGCATCGCAGGGAACTTCCCCGACTACGAGAAGACCGATTCTCTGGTGCGCGGCCTCGTGGGCAATCTCGGTGGTCCGCAGCAACTGGAGATTCAGGTCGAATCGAATATGAAGGATGTCCAGAAGCAGGTTGACGACCTCGTCAATGGGAAGCACGAGGCGACGGTCAACGTCAAGCTGGTGATGGACGCGACCGGCCTGCCGTCATGGGTGGTGAACGCCCTTGGCACCGCAGGCGGCTACCTCCCGGCTGGCGGCTCCGGACTGCCGGTGACCAACCAGCCGTACGGTGGCGTCGGCTTCGGTGGCCCGACCGGCACGCAATACACCGCAGGCAGCACGGCCGGGACCGGCGACGCCGGGTTCTCGCAGTACTCGTCCTACCTGTCGAAGTTCGCCGGTTCGCCGATCAACAATGTGCAGGCATACGCGACGCTCCTGAAGGTGTCGCAGGATACCGGCGTCGATCCGCGCCAGCTCCTCGCCATCATGCAGACCGAGTCCGGGTTCGGTTCCAATGCCGGGAAGATCGGTCAGGTCTATAACTACGGCGGCATGGGAGTCAACAACCGAGGCTATTCGTTCGATAGCGGCATCCGCGCCACCGATGGCGGTCCAGAGTACGCGGGCTACAGCAGCTACGAGAACTTCCTGCGCGACATCGCCGGGTGGATCAAGCAGTACGGCACGAGCTTCTCAAACTATCAGACGGCCGATCAGGGACAGGGCAAGGCGGGTGCCTTCCAGCAGATCAGTGCGGCCATTCCCGCGCTCGGCACACCCGGTCAGGTGACCTCCAACGCGACACAGGCGGTCAACGATGTTGGCAATCAGATCGTCGCGCTCGCGCTCCAGTCCGTCGGCAAGTCGGAGTTCATCGACCAGTGCGAAGCGTGGGTTGAAAAGACGATCAATGCCATTCTCGGCCCCGGCGCGGACCCGCTCACCGGTCAGCACAGTGCCACCACCGCATTCAACGCCGCGAAGCAGCAGGGGTTGACGGTCGATAAAGCCCAGGCACAACCGGGTGACCTTGTCTACTACCCGGACGCCAGCGGCGACGGTCATGTCGCCATTTACATGGGTGGCGGCAAGCAGGTGTCCACGTGGGACAAGGGGGATCCGAGCGGCGTCGGTGGGCAAATCCACACCGAGGACATCGGCGCGGGGGCGCAGTTCGTCCACATCCCCGGCGTCGGCGCGGTCAACCCGTTATCGCTGGCCGGTGGCGTTGCCGGTGCTACCGCAGGCGCATACAACATCGGCGGGGTCAACTTCCGTGACCCGAACACGCCCGATGCCCAGGCGGCGGCGGCGCGCGCCAAAGCGGACGAGGAAGCGCTGAAGCAGGCCATCATGGGCGCGACCGCTGCCCAGGGCGATTTCAACGCCATGCTCGGTCGCGCGGATCCGAGGAACATCGCCAATATCGAACAGGAGATGCAGACGCTCCTGCCGATCATGGAGAAGATCGCCAAAGCGAAACTCGCACCCGACGCCACCGATGCCCAGAAGCAGACCGCGATGACGAACGCGGTCGGTCAGACACTGGAGCTGACGACGGCGTGGGGAGACGCGATCGACGCGATCGATTCCGGAACCGGGGATCTCGCGGCCCAGCAGCAGAAAATCGCCGACATTGCCAGTGGCCCGGTTGCGGATGCCCTGAATACCCAGCTCGGAATCATGGAGGAAATGAAACAGACCGGCGATCAGATTGCCGCCCTCCAGCAGCGCAAAACGGACCTGACCAATCAGGAAAATCAGGTTCAGCGCCAGCAACAGGATCAGGACCGCGCGCGGCAGGCCCAGCAGACCCAGATCCAGCGGGCCGAGCAGGATGCCGACCGGGAGCGCCAGCGGGATCAGACGCTCCAGTCGCGGGCGATTCAGGATCAGCGAGACGCGGTCAACCAGGCGTGGCAGAACGAACAGAATATTCTTCAGGAGCAGAATCGCCTGCGGGACGTTGCCCATCAGCTCGAAATGCGCCGGATTCAGGATGAGACAACCGCCGAAAACGATCGCTACACCGTAGCCAGTAACGCGATCGCGGATCAGGAGCGCGCCCTCCAGCACTATGGCACTCAGGTCAAGCAGATGCTTACGGATGAGAAGACGGCGCTTGACACGAGCTACACGAATCAGACGGCACAGCGATCCGCACAGGGTCAGCTCTTCACCGCCCAGGCACGGGGAGCGACCACGAACGAGGGTGCCAATCAGTACGGCCTCGCCGCCGCCGTCCTCAAAGATACCCAGGCCAACGCCGACGAGCTGTACAAGACCCAGAGCGACAATCTCCAGAAGCAGATGGATGCCGAGGACAAAGCTGCTGCTGATCAGCTATATAATCTCGAGACACAACGGATTGCGGAGGATCGCGCCCATCAGCAGGCGCTGGAAGATATCAACAATCAATCCACCGCGATGCAACGCGCCTATGACGACGAGACGAACCGGCTCGCCGACGAAGATGCCAAGCGCCAGATCAGCCATCAGATGGTGATGAACCAGTGGGCTGAAGAGGATAAGACGCGCCAGCGCCAGTCAGAAGACGAGCAGTTCAATATCGAGACGCAGCGACTCGCGGAGCAGCGGGCGTCAGAAGACGAGCAGACTGCGATCGAAACGACCAGGATTGCCCAGCAGCGCCAGTATGAAGATGCGCAAAAGGCAATCGACGACGAAATAACAGGGCAGCAGAATCTACAGAAGGAAGAACAGGACCGGCTCCAGGCGGCGCAGAATGCGCTCTCGGTCTGGCAGTCGCTCGGTGATCAGATCGGCAATGTCGGATCGTCGCTGGCGTCCGTGCTCTCCGGTGCGACCGGTAACCCGGTGCCGACGAAAGCCGGTGGCGGCTATGTCAGTGGCATGGCGATCGTCGGCGACTCACCGTCCGGTGACATGAGCACGGCCGAAGTCGTAGTCGGCAACTTCTCCGTTCTCTCACACTCCCAGTCCGTGGCGCGTGGCTACATCCCCGGTGGCAACCTCACCCGCTATGTCAGCGGCACGAACCCCGGCAGCGGCGATGTCTACACGCTCAACTTCCACGCCAGCGGCAACAGCGTCACCGACGAGCAGATGTTCAACAAGCTCACGCAGTGGGTGTCTGCACGTGACCGGCAGAAGGACATTCAGGTCCGCAGGAACGGCATCGCGGCGCGCGCTGCCTCTCAGGGTAACCCACGGTACTGAGGTGACGGGCGGCAGGGAGTAGGCGGTTTCGTTTGTCCCGAACCCGCTGTCTACCCCTGCTGTCCGCCATCTCCAATCCGAGGGCGCCACTTTAGACGGGGTTCAGAAATGTATCTCGACTACGCATTGCATCCCAAACTCAACAGCCAGTACTTCTTCCCGAAGCGGCAGGCGGACCTGACGGTACCGAACCCGCGCCGGAACTCGGCATTCATTGTGCCCGGTGGGGGCGGTCCCGCGAACCCGCGCGGCAATGCGCCGTTCGATCGCGACATGAATGTGATCACCTACCAGTTTCAGATCAACCCGATCGGTGACGGCAAGTCGGTGGACACGATGCGCGACGCATTCATGGTCGCGGTGGACCATGGCCTGCCGCAGACACTGGCCTTCCGCACGGACAGCGGCAGTCACTGGTTCGCGCAGTGCATCCTCGTCGCGAACCCGCATCATCAGACGGCGACGAGCGACGCCTCGCACATCATCGAGGCGTCGTGGCTGATGCTGGAGGACTACATCAAGTATCCGGCACCGCCGGGGGTGGCGATCTATGGCCGCTACACGCTCTACGGCAATCATGCCCAGTATGGGGCGAAAGCGGACAAGCTCCAGCTCACGGGGATCACGAACCAGCTCGTGATGGACAACACGCTCGCGACCACGGGCGCGACGGCGGCAACGACGGACCCCGTCATCACGATCACCGGTCCATTCGGTGATGCGGTTGATCCCGTGACCTATGCCTTTGCCTGCTGGATGAATGAGTCGGCGACCGGTTTCTACGTGATGCTGCGGCTCAACGACGGCGATTACCTGTCGATCGATTTCGGTTCGCGGCGCGCGCTGCTGACGCCTGCCGGGAGTCAGACGCCGCAGCCCGCGTTCCAGTACATCCGCAAGATCTGGCCGACGCCGACGTGGCTCTCGATCCTGCCGGACGTGGTGAACAACTTCTTCGTGCAGGCGGATTCGCGCGGCAACCCGCTCGCCGTTCAGGCTCCCAATCCGGGTGCAAACCCGCCCGATCCGGGGAGTCTCGCAACGGTCCAGTGGCGTCCGAAGCGCTCAATCTGAGAGGAGATCCCGGTGCCGATCACTGCCTATGCCAAGCCGCGTGATGACCTCGATTACATCACGTCCGACTCGATCTGGAACGATCTCAACAAGGTCAAGGCGACCTATGAGTCGCATGAGGCGGGCCTGACAACGAATGGCGCGTTGCAGCATCAGGATCCGCAGATCACGATCGGCGTCAGTCTCGCCGAGGTCGGATCGAGCCAGGTGCAGAATCCGGCAACCCAGCGCATCTATAACGACGGCACGTGGGGTGCCCTGTCGAAGGTGCTCGGCGCGTACCCCGGCCTCTTCATGCAGAAGGTTGCCAGCCTTGGCACCGACACGATCTACAACATCGCGAACCTGCTGCGACAGCATAATCACGCGGACAACACCCACGGCGGGCAGCTCGCGCAGGCAAACACCCATCTCACACCGGACACCGACAGCGCGCCGACCGCGCTCCATCACACGATCGGCACGACGGCGAATCAGGCGGCGGCAGGGAATCACACCCACCTCGGGCCGCAGAGCTATTCCGGTACGGCGGCACCGTCGCAGGCGGCGCTGATCCTCCACAACGCTCCGGGTGATCCCGCGCAGACGATCGTGGCGGTGCAGAACAATGCAGGGACCACCACGCTGTGGGGCATCTCACCCACTGCGGTGAGTTCCAATATACCGGTGAGCGCACCCTCATTCACGGGACCGCTCACCGGGAATGCAACTGGCGTTACGCCGGGGGCGATCGTTCAGTCAATGATGGCGAACAGCAGCGTTGGCGCGGCCCAGATCATCGATGGCAGCGTCGGCACGTCCGAGCTGGCAACGGGATCGGTCACCTCGACGCAGATCCTTGATGGCACGATCACCGGCACGGACATCGGCACGGACACGATCACCGCGACCAACATCGCGGCCAATGCGATCACGGCCAGTGAGCTGGCAGACGCATCGGTCGATACCGCAGCGATTCAGGACGGCGCAATCACCCCGGCGAAGCTGGCGGCGGCGACGACAGCGGGCTTCAGCGCGGTCGGGCATAAGCATGGCGCGAACGGCGAGGCACAGATCGACGGCTCGGTTCAGGCGGGCCAGATCATCGATCGCTCCATCGACACCGTGAAGCTGAATGAGGGGTCCGTCACGGCCCACAATCCGCCAAACACGACGGTCTGGGTGAACGCGCTGCGGAAGTGGAACGATGACAACTCCCTCGTCCTCTGGCCCGGAGGGTGGACGCCGGATCTGACGCAGTACATCCCGGCAACCGGGTCGAGCACCTATCGCTACATCCTGATCGCCATCAACTCGACGCCGGACTTCGCCATTTCGACCAGCACCGACATGATGGGCAGTTTCAATCCGAACAATATCCCTCATGTCTCGCCGAACACGACACCCGTGGCCGTCATTCAGGCGTATTCCGGCATGCTGGCGCAGGGCATTCAGCAGTCGGACATCCTCGGCGCGCGCATGATCCTGAACGCGCCGCAGGCGTCATCCGGATCGGGAAGCGGCGGGCCGTATGCGCCCGTCAACCATGTCCACGGTCAGGCGGGCGTGCCGTTCATCTTCACCTCGGCGATGGACGAGGCGCGGGTCTTCCAGACGAACACGCCGTCGTACTCCGTCAATGTCGAGCCATTCCGCTATCGCGGCACGGACGGCGTCATCCGGCAGCAGGCGGCGACGGTGCAGAATGCGTCCACGACGAAGCCCACTGCGGGCAACTTCCGGATTGACCTCCTCTACTTCGACACGGGACAGCGCACGTTCGGATGGACGACGGGCGCGACCTTCACGGACCTCGCCAACCCGTCCTATCCCGCCGCGCTTTCGCAGTACACGGCGCTCGCCTACATCCACTACACCAGTCAGATGACGTACATCCGCACGGACAACGACAACCAGAATGGCTGGTGCGAGGACGCGCGCGCGTGGCTCCGGGTGGGTGGCGTCACGGTCGGTGCTGGCGGTGCCATCGGTGTCGCGGACGGCGGCACGGGTGCGAACGGGTTCAATCAGGGTCTGGTCTGGCAGGCGGATCCGAACACCACCACCACACCGCTCATAGTCGTCCCTGCCGACGCGCTGGTGAATGATCACGGGTTATCCATCAAGCCGACCGCGAATGTCACTGCGGCTGCGGCACTGGTTGACATTCAGCGGGCAGGGAACGGTGCGCTGACCAACGGGTCCAATGTCGTCACGACGCTGAGTGCGTTCCACATCACGCAGCCGACGAAGCAGTCCGGCGCGGTGACGAATATGGTCGGTCTGAACGTCGATCTGCCGACGATCGGGACAAACAATGCCAGCGCGATTCTCTCAGGGCCGGTTCGTGTGGGTGGCCCAACGATGCCGGGAGCCGGGAACGCACTCGATGTGACCGGCGCGGTGCAGATGAGCAGCACGCTACAAGTCACCGGAACGGTCGGTCATGGTGCGGCCCCTGCCGCAACGACGGGGTACAACATGGGGACGGGCCTCACCATCGTTGGCCCCGCCAGTGGGAACGCGGTCGGGATGTATCTGGGGCCGACCATTCGCGCGCAGGCAACGCAACAAGCCCTCGGATTGCAGGTTGCCCCCGCGATTGATACGACGGCAGGGGCGATCAGTAACGCGTTCTCACAGTTCAACGGTGGGCCGACACGCGGTGCGGGCAGCGCCGCGATCACGAACGCCTACAGCATCTATACCGCGCAACCGAGCATCGGGACGAACAACTGGGCCGCCTATTTCGGCGGCACGGTCGGTATCTTCGGCTCCACGAACTTCCCCGGCGGCGCGAACACCGGAGCGTGTCACTACCGGAATGACACCCACTGCTGGTACTACTTCGATGGCACGAACTGGAACGTGATGGATGATGAGCAGATCGGCTACGCCAACCTGTCACCGCTCTATACCACAGGGTCAACCACGTTTATCGAGGTTCCCGGCACCGTCACAGGTATCACGACGAACTGCAACTGCTGGATCGAAGTTCAGGGGTGGGTGCGTGTCGATACTGCGACGGGGACGATGCCGCTTCTGTGCGCGTGTGCCCCGTGGCTCGATCACGCCACGAACATGAACCAGGCTGCAATCTTCTCCACCACGGCACTCTCCAGCGCGCAGGACTACGCCACCATCCCCATCGGCGGGCGGATACAGGTCACGACTCCCGGTGCACATACCGTCAGCATTGCCGCGCAAATGGTTCCTGGCAACGGCACGAACTTCCGCGTCACCTACGTCCATTACATCTGGAAGGTTACGAAGTAAGGAGGGTTCCTCATGAGCGCGCCCCCGGCAAATCTTCCGTTCGGTCCCGGCTATGATGAGGTCAGTGCCACGAACTATGGCATGGAGCTGGCACGGATGTGCGATCAGTTGAACGCCGCTGCGGACTACGTGGTCAGCACCTACAGCCTCTACTCAGCAGACGACATCGCCGCCTTCTGGGCGTCAGGCGGGACGCCGACCGCTGAACAGGTTGAGAAAGCCAACCAGTTCAAAGCGTGGACGAGTACGGTCAAGACCATGATCGACGCCGCGTTCGGCGGCGATGTCGGCTATCAGATCCTCCGCTGGCGCAATGCCAACCCGTATCCCGGTATCCGGTGATGACGCGTCTGATCACCACCCCCACCCCGCAGGCATCCTCGCTGCCGTGGTTCCTCTCAGTGCTGATCACCTGTCCGAAATGCGGTGCCCAGTGGTATCTCACGCCCGAGGACATGCAGCCGATGGGCGGGCCGTTCGGCAGTAATGACACAATCTGGCACTGGTGGCGGGAGCTGGTGGAGGGTGATCCCACGGTCGCGCCCCTCGACCTCGCGAACATGCGGCTCGATCCTGCTCAGGTCTCTGGCCCCTGCCCGATCTGCGCATGGATGATCGCGGTGCGCGGTCCTCACTACGGCACGGCAAAGATTCAGGACATCACCACGGATCCTGCGCTCGGCGTCGTGCAGGGCTACGTGGTCGCCGGTGCCACGCAGATGACGTGGCGACAGCGGGACGCGAACGTCTCCCCGGCACGCGGCTGGATCGTCGGCCTCTTCCTGGACCGGAATGGCGTCATGCTGATGACCACCGATGACGGCCAGTACGCCACCGGGATCACGCGGGACACGTTCACGGGCGCGCTCATCCCGAACTACCTCTTCTGCCTGCATCAATCGCAGGGGCCGATCTCCTCCGCGCAGGCGCAGAGCGCGGACAGTGACCTCTGCACCACCCTCACCAATCTGGGGCTGCTCATATGACTGCGGGACTTCCGGTCGCCAATACAAACCTCGCAACGGTGACCGTGTCCGGACGCACGCTGACGCCCTACGGGTCACTCGTCATCAATGACGGCAGGGAGCGTCAACCCGCCGCCGCCGCCGCCGTCACGCTCACGGGCAGTGTTGATGGCGCAGTGCTGGATGTCCATGCCGTCTCGGCGCTCGGCAACACCTATACCCTCCTCGCGGTGGCAACGGGGACGGATATGAGCGCGCGCGCCGATGTGCGGCGCATCGGCACCGTCGCGGATTTCCCCGGCAAGAATGGCTGCGTCTGGCAACCCCTGCCGGGGGGTGGGTTTGATGCCTACCTCTATGCCGATCAGTTCGGACTCCACATCCGCCCGTTTGCTTCGGCCATTCCGCCATCTGGCGGCTACGATGCGCCGATCAGCGGCAGCGTCATTATTGATCCGACGCCGGGGAGCCTCAATCAGGCGACGGTCTGGATCGCGAATGATCTCGTCCAGGCGAAGATCTGGAATCACGTCCCCGGTATTACCCCGCCGAACGCGCAGCAGGGGCTGCACCTGTACTCGCACTACACCATGGCGGTCCAGTCCGAGAACGACATGGCGATCTATATGGGACGCAACGGCAAACTGAACTTTGCCGCCCTGACGATTCAGCCGTGGGACGGCAATCACGGTGGCCCTGCGGTAACGCAGGCGACGATCTGGGACAGCTACGGTCGCATGCGTCTGATCCAGATCACGCCTCTCAATGTGCCGACACCACCCACGTCCGTCCTCGGCGCGGGCGCAGGTGGTGCGGGCGCAACCTGCACCGTCACGGGTACGGATCAATGGGGTCGCATCGTCGTGCATGCTGGAACAGCCCCGGCGGGATCGAATGCACTGGTAGCGCGCATCAACTATGTCCAGCCCTACGCGGGCACACCGTATGGCGTCATCCTCACATCGGGCACCCCCGGCTCCACGGCGGCGACATCGGCGCAAGCCTGCTATGTCGATGTCACGCAACTCAGTGCATCCAGCTTCTCAATCATCGGTGGTCAGGGGGCACTCGCTGCTGGCACGGACTACACCTGGTTCTACCAGGTGCTGGCGCAATGAGAAGGGCGTGATCCAATGGCTTTGCTTTCTCTTGTGCTCTGCGACCTTGATCTCAACCCGCTGCCGCAGGTGTGGGCGATGGAAGAGATCCTCAGTGCCACGATTGTGATGGAGGAACTCGACCAGTTCTCGCCACACAGCATCACCGTCTCGGGCAGTTTCCGGCAGAACCTCGGACTGCTCACCGGCATGGCGGCGGTGCAGATCATCGACGATGAGCTGGGGACGATCGCCTACGGCCTGATCGTTGATCCCGAGGATCAGATCACGGCCAGTGATGAACATACGATCACCCTCAACCTGCCAAACTTCACGGAGATCCTGCGTTTCTCGACCACCGGTCAGGGCTGGGTTGCCGGTTACGCCACCGCGAGTGTCAATCAGGCACCGCCGCCCCGTAACGGCCAGAGTGTGAAGAGCCTCACCCTGAGCGCGATCGTGGCACGGCTCGGTGCGCTGCGGCGCGGCTGGAGCGCATCGTGCGATGCGAACGGCAACTTCCCCTACATCCTCCGTTACGAGGACGCGACGATCCTTGGCGCGCTCCTTCAGGCAGCGGAAGCGACCGGGCTGCATGCGCGGCAGGTGCACGACGCGTGGGGGACGCCGATCCGCTCGATCGAGCTGGGCCTGTTCGGGCAGGGACCGGCGGTGCAGATCATCTCCCCCGACGGCGGTGACGTGCAGCAGATCCTCGCGAACAACCCCGAGGCGCGCGTCGCGCAGACGATCACGCGGCACCCGGCTGATTGCAGCAAAGTGGTGACGACGATGACCCCGCTCGGCGGCGGCTCGGGGATCAATCAGGTCCGCTTCCGCAGACTCTTCCGCATCCTCTTCGATCCAACCTACGATCATTACGCCACGAAGAACCCTGTCCGTCCCGGTGATTACAACTCCGGGGTGCAGTACTACTTCCCCGAAGCGGACATGGCGAACTTTCCGATTCACGCGCTCTGGGACACGACCACGGATCCCACGCATCCCGCGTGGCGACCGGCGCGGCTCAATAAGACGGACAGCCAGCAGTTCGAGTATGCCGTCCGGCTCGACGGCGGTGCGGACGGCTTCGAATACACGATGAGCAGCAATGCCGCACTTCAGTACTGGGAGCAGCGTACACCGCACAATGCCGAGTTCCGCGCGCCCTTCACGGACAGTTCGTTCACCTATGTCGATAGCGACATCTACAACCAGGAGATGAGTGAGCGCGCGCTCTATGTCGCGGCCAAGGCGCAGCTCGGCTGGTACGGCCTACCGCAACAATCGGTGACGGTGACGACGGTGGGGCAGCGCCGCCCGGTCCGTGCCGGTGAGAAGGTGCAGATCCATTACGATCGCATCGGCGTCGATGGCCTCGGCTATTTCACCGAGGTCGCGGAGGAAGGCGTCTACTACGTCGTCTCCGTGGTGCGGCAGTATGGCGATCAGGTGATCGACACGTGGACGCTGACGAATAACGCGAAGCATCCGCCCGATGCCACGAGCACCGCGAACGATGCATCGCGCGGCATGGTCGAAGCCCTGCGCGTGATTCCGACGACCACCGTGGCGATCTATCCGCTGGACACGGGGCGCGTCAAGATCGACTCGCAGCACCCGCTGACCAAGCACTGGGAGATCCCGAAGACCGCGTTCCGGGTGCAACAATGCAAGATCCTCGTCAGCATCTTCCCGGTCCGGCACGATCTCAATCAGGCGCATTCCGACGGCGGGCATCAGCATGACGTGGACATCCCCGCGCTCACCGTCAGCGGTTCGATCGCGGACACGGATGAGACGGCGGCAACGGCGGTCTATTACACGGCATCGCAGTTGGGGCACGCCCATGCGTCAACTACCTACGGGAATCAGGGTGGTCAGAACATCACTGCGGGTGCGAGTCAGTGGGGGCATAATCATGGATCATCAGTCCCGGCCACGGGCGGCGGCAATGTCGCCAACAGTGGGAAAGCCGGGAACGTCGATGGGCAGATCAACAGCCATCAGCACACGATGACGTTCGGATCAGGCGGCGATCCCGGCACGGGTGCCAGCACCGGCATCCTCTACTACAGCGGCACGAGCAATCCCAGCTACGGCGGTGCGTTTCTTCAGGGCGCGGGCAAGGGGGGGACGATCAATACCGCGTACTACAACCAGAGTACCAATACCGACCACGGTCACGGTTCGTCAACCGTCGCGGGCGGCGGCGGGAATGTCAGCGGAACGAATCTCAACAACCCCGCGCTGAACACGAACAACTACAGCGGCTTCAAACCGGGCGTGGACAGCCAGGGTACGGGCTGGCCGCTGCACACCGTCTTTCCGGCGACAGCGATTGCCTCGACGCGGGCCGCGTCCACGACGACCAACGCCGCGCATCAGAGCGGCTCGCACACGCACGCGCTCGATGTCGGCATCTTCGAGACGAACCTTCAGGTGGCAGTCCGGGTGGACATGCAGATTGGCGGCGCTCCCGGCGTCATCCTGACCGCGCAGTCGGACGCGCTCGGCCAGAACCTCACCAGCTCGATGCAATCCTCAGTTGATATCACGCCGTACCTCGATAGCGCCCCCGGACAGATGGTGACGTTCAACCTCTGGGGTGTGCCCGCAGCGGGCAATCCGGATGGGCTGACGGAGGTCGAGCTGTCCGGGTTCGGCGTGATCGAGATGTCCGGGGTGGGGAGTCAGGTTCTCTATGCGTAAGTATTCACGGGGGTTAGACATGCCAAAACTGCGCGATCTGATGCGGGTGACGCCGCGAGCGCCCGGTCCTGCATCGAACGGCCACAATCACAACCACGATCATGCGCCTGCGATGAAGAACCCGGTCACGTTCGATGCTGGAGACGGCCGGAAGCGGATCGTGATCACGGTCAATACGGATGGCACGTTTGAGCCGACGTACTGGTTCGGCATGACCGAACTCGGCGGCGATCAGGGCAGGCACGAGGCGGCGGTGATCGCGGCCCATGGCGCGCTCATCATGGCCGAGGAGTGCTGGAAGAGCGCGATGGGCATGGATCCGATGGCGGTAGACGATGGCAGCTAACCCGATCACGGCGCTCGTCTCGCGCGCGCGCGCAATCCTCTCACCGGCACCGGTTGCCGTCCCCGAGATGAAGGCGGTGCCGCTCCATGCCAGCGACTACCTGCGACCGAAGCCGTCGTGGCCGCTCGTCTACGTGACGGACATCTCCCAGTGGTCGGAAGACGTGAGCATGTCCACCGGCTCCTTCACGCTCACGCATGGCGCGCGCTACAGCAACGAAGCGGCAAACTTCAACTGCAAGCTGCCGATCGAGGACGCGGACCTGTTCGAGAAGCGCGGCACCTACCTCGTCGTGCTGCTGCCAGCGGAGAGCAATGATCAGGTGGCGCGGTTCCTCAAGGCGGCACGACAGCGGCCGGTCTAGCTAAGGTTGACCGGTTGCAGAGGGCCGTTCTCTTGCGGTCTTCGCAACCGGTCAACCTTCCGATAAGACCCGATTATCGGATGTGAGAACCCGCATTCTCATAACCAGTCCGGTATCCCCGGCTCCTCGGTGTCGTTCGGCCTCGGCGTCCAGTGCTCCCTGAAGAACTCCAGCACGTGCCACTCTTCGATCTGATCCTCGCCAAGCATCGCGACGTACTCCTCGATCGAATGTGCGACGGCGTCCCACTCGACATGGTAGATGCCGGGATCGCCGAGGCCCGCGTGCCGCATGTAGAGCTGCACCCGACGGCGCGCATCGATCGTCCACATGGGGTGGTGCAGTGGCAACATCGCGCCCTCCTGACTGTTGCGTTACGCAACACCCGGATCCTTCTTCCGCCGCGCCACCTCCAGCTCCTCGCGGAACCGCTCTTCCCGCTGCTCCATCTCGCTCTCGTGGATGTACCCGAGGAAGTTGGGACTTTCTTCGCAGGCGTCGATCCCGGCGTCGGACGGCGTGTAGCCGCAGATCAGGCGCGTCGCGATTGCCTTCCCGGTCTTGTACGCCCCGCGATACTCGGTTTCCGTCATCACCGTGATCGCGAACCCGATGATTGGCGCGCAATACAGTTCCGGCACTGGCACCTTGTATTCAATCAGCCAGACGCCGAGCCAACCGGTCGCCGGGATCAACTGCTGCGGCTCATACGTCGTCCTCGCGTGTGTCGAATCGTGCATCGCTCACCCCTGACTGTTGCGTAACGCAACACCCTCACAGACTACAACCAATGGGTCTTAGTGATAGTTCGCCGCCCAGCGGAGGTGCTCCCATGGCCTACCTGCCGACCTACGATCCGCGTGGCTATGTCCCGCTCGATGACCGGTGGCTCCCCTGCATCCGTGCCTACAACCCCGACGAAGCGCAGGCGATCTGCGATACCTACGACGAAGGCTGCGCCATCATCGGTTACGACAGCAATGCCGCGATCGCGCAGGGTTGTGTTGAAACCGGTTACTTCACCAGCAACCGCTGGAAAGAGAGTCACAACGCGGCCGGGATCGGCATTTACGCCGACGACACCCCCGATGTGATCTGGCTCTACACCGAAGACACGCCGCACGGGACCGTGGAGGACGGCGTCCATGGGCAACTCGATTTGCTCACCGATTATTTCACGGACGGCAGCGAACCGTTCGGGACGCTCGCCCCGCTCGGGTTCGGGGGCATGGAAAAGGGCTTCAGCGAACTGTGCCAGATGGACGGCGTCTGGGCTGCGGACGAGGGATACAGCGAGGCGATCGTCGGCGTGATGAACGAAGTCATCCCCGACAATGGAGGTGCACCCGTGACCGTCTCCGCAGACGATGTTGTCGCGATGGGCCAGACGCAGATCGGTCACGCGTATTCTAACGGTTTCGACACCGTTAATGGTACGCATCAGTGGGCCTATTGGTGCCTCGCCTTCGCGGACAGCGCGAATCGCAACTGCGGCGTCGATGTGCCGCTGTACCCCAATGCGGTCACCGCCGGTCGCGCGCGCGATCTCCAGCCGGGGCCAGCTCCGAAAGGTGCCGCGTGCTTTTTCGATGAAACGTTCTATTACCCTGACGGTCACGTTGGCATCAGCATGGGCGACGGGCGGCTGCTCGGAACGCTGACGAACCCGAGCAATGTCGGCTACATGTACTGGAATGACCAGACGCCGGGGTACATGGGTTGGGCCTATTACGAGAATGTCGAACCGATGCCGGACCCGCGCCCGCCCGATCCGCCGCCCACGAACTGGCTCGTTCAGCCAGACAATCCGTATTCTCCGGACGATGCCGGGAATGAGGTTGGTGTCGGTGGCGGGTTCAAGCGGTTTTACGACGGCGTCGCGGCCGGACAGGATCCGATGACCGTACTCGGATACGCCCTCGCGAATGAAGAGCAGGCGATCGTCACCGACGACGACGGCACGTCGCGGCAGCGCACCATTCAGCGGTTCGAGCGAGGAACACTTATATACCAACCCGAGAACGCCTTCCCCTATGACGTGGTCAATAACCTGAATACGCAGGAATTCGCGGCCGTGCCGCCAGCGAGTGACGGTCATGATGAGGACGGTGCTTGACGACATCGGCAGGCTGGTCAGGTACGCGCCGGGAGTGCTCGCGGCGATCGCGCTCCTCTGGGCGGCGATCCTGCACCGGCTCGTGCGGCGCATCAGTCACCGCGTCAACAAACACGAGGAGGAGCTGGCGATGATGCATCACCGGCAGACGCATCTCGTGCCCGAACCCGGCGACGACGAGTAGCATTCTGCGGTACACTCTCACTGACCCTCAGGAACCCGGCACCGCCCCCGTCCGCTACCTGATCAACCCTTTGCCGTGTCGGCGACACACGCCGCACATGCAAAGGATTGATCAACCGGTCGGGGGCATTATTGTGTCTCGAACTCCCAGTCTTCCCACGCCTCGTCGTCATTCTCCCAGTCGCTGTAGGTTCTCAGCTCTTCGCAGAGGTGCTCGTGGAAGGCGCGCGCCTCGTCCCAGCTCTCGTGCCGCCACTGCTTGTCATTCAGTGGGTCACCGTCCAGCTCGGAGAAGATCATCGTCTCGAACATGTGCCCATGGCCGATGAAGACGGTGGAGACTTCGCGGTGGCCGACCTTCTCCTGACCGACGACGCAGCGGTCGTGGTTGTGGTGCTTCCACGCGGACCAGATGAGGATGCCCTGCACATCCTCAGGGAAGCCGATCAGTGTCCGGTTGTCGTCGGCGCTGAGGATGTAGAGATACCCGCGTCTCATCTTTTCTGACCCTTATGCGTCCACAGGGAGCGCAGTGAGCCGCCGATGTCTTCAAGCGGCACCGTGTGCCAGCTCCCGTCATCCAGCTCGCGTTCGAGGATCGTCACGCCGCTGCCGCGTGCCACCGTCTCGTCGAGGAATGCATCGAGTGCCGCGTCGAGACTGTCGCCCGTGTGGATGATCTTCCAGTCAGGTTTCTCCAGTGGCCGCTTCTGGACGCGGTACAGTGTCATCCGGCTCCTCCGTTCGCTGCGGGTTCCGGTAGGGTGTCCAGCCGAGCATGCGCACGAGCGTTTCCGCGCAGGCGCGCAGCTCTCCCTCGGAGAGATTGATACGATCTACGACTTGGCCGCCCACGATCACGCACAGCGTGTAGCGTTCCGGCGCGTACATATCACATCGGAACGATCGCGGTAACCGGCGGTCAACCTGAGCAGACGGGGACGCGGTCATGATTCTTCCTCCTGTGGCGGGTAGAAGTGCGCGAGGAACATCCCGGCGAACAGCGCGCCCTCCTGCATGTTCAGCTCAAGCCGGATGGCGACCTCGCCGACGATGCCGACGATCGCGACATTGCCATTGACCATTTCGCCGATGACGACACTCTCGGCGATCACCGACCGCTCTCGGTATGCCGGTGGCAGGATGACATGCGGTGCCGCGACCACGATCTGCGTGCCCGCCTCGGTCGGGTAGGCATCGCCGAAAAGTTCGTAGCGGTTCTCCTCGTCATGATTGTTCACGATAGATCCTGTCGAACTCGCGTGACGCCTCGCGCGCTGCCTCGGGGCCATTGACGATGGCGACCGAGTTCGTCCGGCCGTCCACGAGAATGGTGAACCCGTACCCCACATCCATCTGATTCTCTTCAGCGTGGGGCACGGCATCGGTGAGGTAATCAACGAGGATGTCCATCTGGTCGGTGTCAACGCGCGACCATGCGCCACCCTTCGGCACGACCGGGGCCGCGCCGAGCGACATCACGAAGGTGTCGCGGTCGGGGAAGACGCGCATCATCATGACGGATGGATCCTCTGCGGAAACCATCATCGCGTACGCGCCCAGCTCATCCGGCGTAATGCGGAAGACAACGAGCGGATCCTCAGACGTGAGGAACGCACAGTAGCCGGTATGGGGCGGCATCTCTTCGAGCGCCATCAGCATCTGTCGGGTGAGTAGCACCCGCTCCTCTTCATCGTTCATCGTTCGGCCTCTGCTTCCTCGTGCTGCGGATGCGGATGACGACCGGTTTCGGGGACCAGTACGCACTGGTCGGGGCGATCGGGACATATGCCTCGGGCGGCGCATGCGTCCAGGTGACCCTGCCCTGCCGGTCGTAGTGGCCGTAGGCGCGGCGCTCGGTGTCATACCAGTATTTCACCGGGACTGCCTGCACCCGGACTGGCTCGTTGGCGCTCACTGTGCGAAGCCCGTCGGCCGCGTGCGGCAGAGATACCTGCCCTCGGTGGTGTACCACTCGGCGATGCCTCCAGGCGGAACCCGATAGATGTGCTTCCCGCCCGGAACCGGCGCGACATGGTAATCGCCACAGATGTAAATGACGACACGCTGTGGCTTGATGAGGATGGCGTTCGCGTCGAAGCTGTCGTAGCTGCCGTCCTCGTACTGTTTCTCCTCCACATCGGTCATGCGGTACTGCTTGGACGCGATCGAGAGGTACGGACAGACGCGCATCGCGTAGCGGCCGCACTCCTCGTGGACCGGGCCGTCGCCAAAGACGCGGTTCTGTACGCACATCGGACCGCCAAGGAAGAAGAGCCGGGAGCCGAGCCGCTTATTGCAGATCGCACAGGTCCGCCTGATCGCGCATTCCATGTGGTGCGCCATATTGAGGACGCGGAAATCGACGCGCGCGCCGTCGGCCGGTTTTGGGTCCGGCTGCACGGTGTAGAAGATCGGGTAACCGCGATAGTCTCTCGGGAGCCGTGCCATCCGCGCCGGGAGCGGCACGGTGCGCCAGTCGCGCGGCGGCGGCTCGGGGATCGGATCGAGGTCGTGCAGGGGATCGCCCTGATCAAGCAGGGGCGGTGACTGCCCGCGCAGTCCGGGGATGGTTGGCGGCATCATGTCCCACCACGCGGGTTCGATGCGCCGTTGGGGGAGAACAGCGCGCTGCAACACGCGCTGTGCATGGCTCAATCCGTCACTCATGGCAATCGTCCTTTGTCCCGAACCCTTGCCAGTTGTCCCTAGGCTGCGCCGCGTTCCACTGCTGTGAGATGCTTCCGGCGTCCTCGTCCCACGCCCTCAGCGCGGTCGCGCTCGGCCTCTTCGGCCGTCGGTGTCGGGAACTTGCGGTGCGCGCTCGCTTTGCGTTTCTCGGACTGCGTCGCCGCGAATGCATCGATCGGGTCCGCTGGCATGACCACGCGGCCGTCGTCGGTGATGTAGCGCGGCACGTCGCCGAGCTGGTTGCCTTTGGTCAGGTAGACGCCCATCGTCTGCACGGATGTCTGCACAGCCGTCGCCGCCTGCATGTAGGTATAGGTGCGCAGACCGGCAGGCGCGACATCGTAGCGGACACGCGTCATGCGCTGCGGCGGGTTCTCTCGCCGCATCTTCTCCAGCTTCTCGCGATCGATGATCCGGCCAATCCGCCGCGCGTGCTTCAGGGCACGATCTGCCTGGTCATTGAGGGAGTCCGCTGCCCACTGCAATGCATCCAGCCGGTGGACGAACCAGCGATCGCCCCTTTTGATGCCGTAGAGCGGCCGCTTCTTGCCGTATTTGATGCCGTAATAGAGCCGGTGGTGCGTCAGCTTCGTGACGCGCGCCAGCTCACTGAGCATCAGGTAGTCGCTCATGTCCGGCGCGACGTACTCGATGCTCGTGCGAATTTCCTCGAGCAAGTTGAGGTCGAATGCCTGTTGCTGTTCCTCCACGGAGTCCCCCTGTCCTTCACTACTCCTCTGCCGCAACCGGTTCAGCTTCCTCCTTCCGTACGACTGCATAATCCTTCACCACGACGCCCGCGTCACTCCTGCCACGGGCATGCGACGGGATCCAGAAGGTGCCCGACAGACCGGGCCGACCAAAGAGCGGCCGGTCGTCGCTGTAATGCGCCCAGTAGCCTCGCACGATGTGAAAGGCGATCACCTGTGGCTCACCCCGTTCTCGCGGCTCCTGAGCCGTCCTGACGCTTCCTGGGGTCACCACACGCAGCGTCTTGAAATGCATCAGCGGCTGTTTGTGGCGACGAACGCGCGCGCGCTGCACGGCCGGGTCCGGCGCGTGATCATCGAGGACGATATTGCGCACGTGCAGCACCGCGAGGAAGTACGCGCCATAGAACGTCTGCTGGACGTAGACGGTGTCATCCTGCCCCGGCATTTCACCGGCCTGATGCATGTAGAGGAAGCCGCCTTTGTCGTTGGCAGGGTTCTCGAAGTCGATGGGAAGCATCACGAACTTCTCGTCAACCGGCAGGAGGACGCGGATGAGTGGCCAGGTACGTCCTGCCTGACCGTAATACCAGGAGAAACTGACCATGGATGCCGCGCCGTCTGCGATGAAACGGTCGATCAGTTCCACGGTGCCCCTGCGCTGTGGCTCTGGCACCCGCTGGAGCGTCTGCCGCAGTTGGTCGAACGTCATTTCGCGCGCGCTGCATCCGTAACGATCGCGCTGGTGCTCGTCCACATTGAGGAACTCAAGCCACGTGAGCGGGTACGGCGGGCGGATCGATGTGGACGAGAACAGTTTGTCCATCGGCTTATACCAGCCAAAGTCAGGGAGCGCGTCAAAGACGTTGCGCATATCGAATACCACGTGCCCCGGCAGGTTCTCACGCGACGCCTTGCCGTCTGCGATCAGGTCATCGATGAACATCACACCCCTTCCTTTCGCGGTGCCTTCACCGCGTAATCGTGTACCGATGTCCCTTCCTCTCGCTTCCCCCTCGTGTGCGCCGGGCGGAAGAAAACGCCCTCATAGCGGCCGAACAGCTTCCCGTGTTCCCCGCCATATCTGGCAATGTGCCCACGGACAAGGTGCAACGGCATGTTCCGCCCGCTGTTCCCCTGCGGAAGTGACGGCTTCCCCGTCCGGTTCGGATCGACGACCACGGTCCGGTAGCGGACCAGCTCCTGACCGCGTCGTTTCTGATAGGCGCGCGCAAACTTCTCGGGTGCGTGCAGCGCCGGTTCGGTCAGGGTGCCATTTCTGAGGTTCATAAAGGTCAGTGTCAACAGCGCGGGGTGGATAAACACAGGCGCGGCGTGGCCGATCACGTAGGCCCACTCGGGATCGCCGAGCGTCATCGCCACGTAGTTGATCACGTTGCCCTCGGCATCGATCGAAATCCAGTATTCGCCGCAGGGCACCGAGAACATCGTCTCCATGAACGCGACCGGCGTCAGCATGATGACGAAGCGCGCGCCTGCGGTGAAGTCGGACCATGACGCGCGGTTCGCTTCCTCGGCCTGGAGCCAGACGTTTGGGACACGCTCGGGCGGGTAGGTCACCACGAGCGTGCCACAGATCGGGTATGTGGACAGCTCACGGATGGCGTCGGGGTGGACGCGCGAACGGATCGCGGAAGGCTGCGTCCATTCAATCCAGAAGCTCGGAAATGGTGGGACCAGGCAGGGGAAATCACGCTTGATATCCCAGTGTTCCTGATCGCTACCGTAATAATAGTACTCGCTGATGTTATCTCCGATGATACAAGGCACCCCCTCACGGAGTGCCTTGTGGATGAGCGTGAAATAGGACGCGACGGACTGAGGGTAGGCGCGGTTCATCCGGATCGGATCGACCGCTCTCGTGTCCGCGCTCGCCGCACGGATGCGGTCGGCAAGTCGGATGAGCGGGGCAGTCATTGCGAGCCATCCTCCGTCTCCCCCGACGGCAGCTCTGTACCCTTCGGGAGATCCAGGAAGCGGCGCAGATCCGTGACGGCGACCTGGAACTGCGAGAGGGACATCCCCGCACGCTGCGCTGCCTGCCGCATCGTCAGGTGCCCCTCCGAGAAGGCAAGGACGCAGGCCCACTTCGTGCGTTCCTGGTGGACGATGCGGTTGTATTCCGCTTTCGCGAGTCCTTTGATCTCCTCCTGCTCTTTGAACTTCATGTGCGAGGCCCGACTCCTGGTGAGCGAGAGCTGTTGCTGCAACTTCTCGGCTTTCTCCCGTTGTCGGTAGAACGCTTTCTGCCAGTCGGACAGCTTCGTCGTCTTCGGCTTCTGCTCTAGCCAGGGTTCGACGATGACATAGTCGATCTTTGCGTCCGACCGGCCATCTGCTGGCACCCCGCGCAGCTCCCGCCACGCGCCCGTGATCGTGATCGTCTTCTCGTTATCGGGGTCACACACGCGCTTCCAGAGTTCCTTGTCGCCATCCGCGACCTCAAGTGCCCGCTGCATGGTGACCTCGCTGACGCCAACCTGCTCGGCAAGGCGCTTGCGTGTGCGTCCTGCGGCGATGTCTGCCCCGGAAGCGGTGCCTGTTTCGCCTTGCTGGGGCTGGTCCGATAGCTTGGTATCCTCGGATACCAAGCTTTTACCCCGGCCGTGCATCCGGCCTGCCTGCCGTTGCGCTTCGCGTGCTTGCCTGCGGTAGATGTCAGCAGCCTGTACCCCGGCGATCGCCCGCTGCTTGAGCGTGAGCGTGCGCCGATGGCTATTTGTGGCGAGCGCGAAACCGACCGGGTCACCGCCGTCGTAGTCCACGGTCCTGACTGGCGTGCCAGTTTCGATACAAGCGCGGTAGCGGTTCCGGCCGTCAAGGATCTTGCCCTCGAAGAGTACGATCGCCTGGAGCAACCCGTCAGCCTGGACACTGAGCTTGAGTGCCTCGTATTCAGTCTGGGTCATCATCGGGAGCAGGTTTGCATAGGGGTGGATTGCCAGTTCGTCCATTAGTCGTTTCCTTTCGGCATGACAAAGCGATCGCTCGGGAGCCGGAACGAAGCCAGTTCCCTTCCCGTGCGGAAATGCTCGAAGCCCGTGACGACGCAGTTCCACCACTGGAAGGAGTTCGGCTCGCTCTTGCCGCGCCGCGCGTCCAGCACATGGTCGTTGATCCATTTGGTGACCCGGTCTGCCGGTGATTCGAGCAGCACATTCTCATGGGTAGTCACTGCGAGCGCGAACTGTTCGGCGACTGCCCGATCGGTGTGGAAGCAGGCGAACAGCGCTGCGAGCGCCGCCATCGGCAGCGGGTTGTGATGCTGCCTGAACCATGCCTGCCGACAGGTGACGCCGAAAATTGTCAGCTCGGTGTCCTCCGTCAGCAGTTCGACTTCCTGCATCCGTGAGCGTGTCTCATATTCCTTCAGTGAGTCGCGCGCCCAGAGGAAGTAGATCGCCAGTGCTTCAGCCGTCCATGCGACCTGGTGCTTGTTCATGCCCTCGAAGTTTTCCGCGACGGTCATGTCAAGGAAGTCGCTCACGCGCCGCTGGTGCTGCATGTCGTACGCGCCATCGTCTCCCTCGGGCCTGACGACGATCAGGAAGGATTGTGCCTGACCGGCCATACCCGCCTCGCCTGAACGCACGAGTGCCTTGATGCGCGTCTGGCCGTCCACGAGATTCGGCCCCGAGAAGTAGATCGTGGATGAGAGCGCTTTCCAGGCACCACGGTCCATGTCCTTGAGGTAGCGCTGCATCCGCCGATCGCTGTAGTCACGATTGCTGTGCATCCGCTCGGCAATGGTGCGTGCCTGATCCGGCGTGATCAGTGCCGGGGCGATGAAGTACTGCTCCCAGCGAATGATCGACTCCACACCGAGAAACCGGAAGATCTCGGGCACATCGTCATGAACTGCGGGGAGAATCGTCGATACCATCCAGTGTTTCCTCTTCCGCTGGCTGTCATGAGCCAGCAATCAACGCGCGAGGGGCGAACGCACGGCGCGCTGCCCCTGAACCCCCGTGTCAGGAATGCCCCCAGAACGCGCTGTGAGCCACGCTACGGCGTTTTCTGGCGAAAGACGCATCAGGAGGTGGGTGCAGAGAGAAGTGCCGCATCACGGCCCTCCAGATCAATCCGCGATGAGCGCGGGCGGGACGAGCATCTCGTGGACGGCGTGCATGAGCTGAAGGAGTCGGTCGCCATCGTAGCTGGTCGCACCCATGCGGATCGTGTTCGGCACGTCTTCGAGGATCGCGGTGCCGGTGTCGTCGTAGCCGGTCGGCGTGACCCGGTGTTGCTGGGCGATCAGGACTTCCTCGCCACGACCGGGTGTGACGGTGAGCTGGTCACCGATGTCGGGATCGTCCGCGCTCGGCCGGTAGCGGTAGAAAATCAGGCGCATGGTGCCCTGACGGCCATAGGTCAGCTCGGCGTCAACCGACGTGCAGGTGACGAAGGTGACGCGGAACGCGGTGACCTCGTGCGCCCAGGGCGCGTGCAGGCCGACGATCTCGGTGAAGTCGGTGACGCGGTTCGTGATTTCCGCCGTCGGTGCCTTCGAGACGAGACGGTGCATGGTGGCGGTCATGATCAGACTCCCTGATTGTGGCGGGTGATGAGCACCCAGACGAAGACGAGCACGTAGACGACGGTGCCGCACCAGCCCATGATGCAGGCGGTGCGCGCGCGGCCGAAGCCGGTGAGCGTGCCGTAGCTGCGATCGATATCGGCGATGGCGAGGTGACCGGCCACGAGGCCGACCACGAGGAACGGTGCGAAGAAGCAGCCGAGCGTCGCGAAGATGATCGCCACGTTCGCGAGCGGGCAGACGGTCGGTGGCTGCGGCACGTAGTTCATCGCGCGTCCACCAGTGGCCCGTAGATGCGCCGTGCAGCCGCGAGCGCGCTCTTCCGGGTCTTGTAGGAGAAGCTGCCGTTGAACCCGGCGATCGTGCGTGAGAAGGCCATGGACGCGCCACTGAGCCGCTGCGCGCGCGCCGAGATCGGCCAGTAGTACTGTGCGGCCTTCTGGTCCCATAACCCGACGAGGTAGGTGGGGACGCCGCGAAAGCTGTACTTCACGTGCACATAGCGGTCGTATTTGCTGGTCATCGCTCACCCTCCCCCTGCGCGTCGTAGCAGGCCCAGACCTCGCGCGCATTGGCGAGGTGCTGCTCGGCGAAGTTATGCGCGGTCCGGAGCATCCGGATCCGGTGCTCGTCCTCGTCGCGGTACGGGAAGGTCATCACCTGCTCGCCGTTCAGGCGCAGGACATGGGACGGCTGCTCGCGCGTCCCGGCGCAGATCGTGTACTCGCCGAACTCCGTCCGCGCATTCCAGCGACGACCGGAGATCTCGGTTTCCCATCTGAGGAGCTGTGGCAGTGGCTTGTCGGAGGGTGTAGAGTGGACCATGAGTGGAACCTCCATAACAGGTTTCTCTCGTCGCCGCCCGGTTCGCGCCGTGCGGCTTTTTGCGTCTCGTGAGAACAGATTTCCCACCCCCGGAGTGTAGCAGAGATCGACACTTTGTGCAACGTGCTCGTACACTGGTGCCGAAGGATGTCGGCTTCTGGTGACCGGTTTGCGAAGCCCGCAAGACCTACGGCCCTCTGCAAACCGGTCACCAGTTCTGTACAGGAGCGCATGATGGTGTACACAGCAGAGCAGGCGGCGGCGATACTGGGTGTACGGGTTGACAGCATCTACCAGGCAATGCGGCGCGGCCATCTGCCGAAGCGGCCGCACCCGAATCCGCCGACACGCGCGCACCGGTACTGCGTGACCGCCGACGACCTCGCCGCGTACCGGCGGCAGCATGGACATCGCGGCAGGCGACCAGTGGTGCTGCGGGATCATTGACGGCGCAGCGATTCGAGGCGCTCGATCGCCAGCGCCAGCATCTTCGGCGGCTTCCCCTCTCCCGTTTCCCAGTGGTAGATCGATGCGCGGTGGACGCCGAGTGCCCGCGCCAGCGCGGTCGGTGAGAGGCCGAGTGCCTGGCGACGCCTGCGCAACTCGTCCGGGGTGATCCCGGTTGCCACCGGGGGCCACGATGTGAGCATGTCAGACCTCCTTAGAACGGAACACCCGGATCGCGCAGATACGGCCCGATGACCTTCAGGACAGCGAGCCAGTTCGGCACCTGCCATTGGTCTTTGCCGTTGTCGATGCGGTAGCCGATGAAGGTGCGGCGACCACTGCTCGGTGCGAAGCGGTACTGGTCGTAGACGCGGATTTCGTTGCCGTCGGTATCGGTGACGGTGACGCGAAGCTCCTCCAGCGCGTTGTTCATTGCTACCCCTCCTGCGCGCGCCCGAAGAACCAGACCTTCACACCGACACGCCGCTCGTAGCCGAGGGCGTGCGTCCACTCGCCCCAGCCCTCCAGGTATTCGATGATCTTCAGGTTGTCCCGCATCTCGGGCGGGATCTGATTCGCGGGCATCGGGCTGGCCCCGAGCGTGAATGAGTACATGCCGTCGCTGTCGTCCACGCTGACGACCTCCGCGAAGACGGTGCCATCGATCGTCAGCATAAGGTTCTCCTTTATCGCGCTGCGTAGAGCGCTCGTTATACATTCCACTGACCGTTCCTTGTGCGATAAAGAAGAACCTTCAGCCCTCCTGCCCGATCGGGCGCATCGTCTGGTCAATGGCGTCCACCTGCCGGATGAAGGACAGCGCGTCCTCCCCGGAGAGGCCGAGCGAGGTGCCCTCGCCCGTGCCGCCGAAGTAGATGTGGACGATCGGCACCTCCTTCGCCGGGTCCACGCGCCGGTCCTTGCCGGTGCCGCTCATGACGTAGTTGACCTGATCGAGGTTGATCCGGTAGTGCCGGACGGTGATGACGTGCATGTCAGTTGACCTCCTGAATCGTCGTGAGCAGGACGGTGCCGAGCACCGGGTACTCGGGCCTGCCACCGGCCTCGTGGTAAAGCGCGGTGGCGACCGGGTTGAATGTGAGGCCGAGCCGGTGGCCGTCCTCGTTGACAAACATCAGGTCGTGCTCGTTGAGCGTGACCAGCTCGATGTGACCGCCGACGACGGCCTGCATCTCCGCGAGGGTGAAGTGCTCACCGTCTGCGGGCGTGAGATGCGCGCGCCGCCCGTCAGGCGCGATGATCGTTGCCATCGGTTGTCTCCTCCTCTTCGATCCACGCGCTGTTCATCAGCGCCTGGTGCACCTCAGGCCGTCTCAGGATCGCGAGCATCTCGGCGTCGGCGTCCTCCCGGTCGAAATAGCCGACACTCACTCTGCCGCGCCTGATACCGTCGGGATCGTTCGTCTCGTAGCAGATGAACCACACCCGGCGTTTCTCCGTGGTTGGCATTTCAACGCTCCTTGCGGGCGGCATCGCGCCGCGCGCGCTCCTGGCAGCGGTGGAGGTGCACTTCCTCCATCCGGCGAATGGCGCGATCGAGGCCGCGCGCGAGGCCGATGTAGTGACCGTCAACGTAGAACGAGTAATACGCCGAGTCCTTTCTGTGGTGGATCTGGTAGGCACCGACCGGGGTGCGGCTGATGAGCGGGTAGTCCTGCTGGGAGTCGTAGGACTCCCAGTCGAGGCCGGAACCGGCGCGGGATTTCAGGCGGATCATGACTGCTGCCCCCTGATCTTCAGGCGAACGGTCACGGGGCCGTCGGTTGCCTTGCGGCCGACGCTCTTCCCGGCCTTCCTGACCATGTCCATGATGCGGGATTCATCGAGATCGATCTCGATCTCGGCACTTGCGCCGTTGAACGTGACAAGGTACGGCCCGGTGGTGTGCCGCTCGGGGTGTTTCGCCTCGTCGCGGCGGGTGAAGATCATGCTCGTGCTCATGATTGCTGCCCCTTCTGGTGCTCGCTCGGCCCGAGCTGCCCGTATTCCCACGTGCAGCTCAGACCCATCTGGATGTCGCCCATGCCGTAGCACTCGAAGAGCACGGCCTGGATGAACTCGGCGACGGTGACGACCGGCGCGCGCTGGAGCACGCGAGCGTCGTTCCGGGCATAGATGAGACACCGCTTGTGGACGATGTCCCAGTCGAACGGGGCGATCACCCCGGCGACGACAAAGTCGCCGAGGGTTGCCGCTGCTTCGTCGGACCAGACGATCGGGGTTGCTTCCATTTCAGACCTCCGTGACGGCCGCGCGACTGATGATCGTCTGCTTGCGGCCCTTGTACTCATCGTGCGATTTGACGGTGGCGCGCACCTGGTAGACCGCGCCCTCGGTATAGTCGTCGGATGTCCCGGTCCACCAGTTGACCGCGTTGCCGGTCGCGTCCTCCCACCGGTTCAGGTAGCGATCGCCCCAGTCGCCCTGGAAGGCGCGGTAGCCCATGAACCGCAGGGTGAAGACTTCGCGCTTGCCGACGGTGCCGATCCACTCGTTGGTCCGGGTGGCGGCGCGCGCTTCCTCGGCCTGCCGCTTCGCGCGCTGCTCGTGCAGGCGCTTGACGTACCCGTAGACCGACGCGACGAACCCTTCGTTGCGCGCCTTGACGTAGTCGAGCTGGAGGAGGACCGTCAGGTTGTGCTGGTAGTCATTGGGTGTGACGACGGCCGCGAGCGCCGCGCGCGCCCCGTCCATGATCGCCTGCGCCTCGACGAGATCCTCGGGCGTCGTCGTCCATTTCTCGTCCCACTTCTCGCGGGCGATCTCCTTCGAATCGAGGCGCATCTGATGCGAGGCGCGGCCGGATGTGGAAGCGCCGTCGCCGTTGCGGGCCTGCGACGCGGAGAGGTAGCCGTGCTCGCGGACGGCGGCGACGACGTACGAGAGATACTCGACCGTTTCGTGGACGCGCTCACCGCGCCCGTAGCCGAAGCCGCCCGACTGGACTTTGAACAGCGTCTCGGCCAGCGAGGCGATCGCCTGCGGGTCCACCCCGCCGAGGAAATCGCGCAGGCACTGGCGACCGACCTGAACGCAGTGGCCGTCCTCGTGCTGGAGGACGAACGTGGCGCTCCGACGGCGGTGCTTGCCGCAGTGCTCGCAGAGCGTCGGGTCCGCCTGCTGGTAGTCGGTCGGGATCTCGACGCCGGGGACCGTGCGCACGAGCGTCCCGGCCTCGGTGCCCTCCAGCGTCGCCGCGAGCGTCCAGCCGTCAAATTTCGGCGCGGTCCCGGTGACCCGCACGCGGATGTACAGGTAGTCGGCGTAGCGGGTGACGCCGATCCGCTCCTCGGGGACGAGCCATGCGATCGGGATCCGGCGCACTTCCTCGCCGAGCCGCTCGATCGTCGCGGGCGCGCAACCGCAGCGAATCGCGTGCTTGTTCAGCGCCGCGATCTCCTTCTCGAACTGTGCCATGTGAATCTCGGGGATGTCGTACTCCCCGATGACGACCCCGTTGTCGAGATCCGTGCTCGTGATAACCATCTGGCGGACTCCATAACAGTCCGGGGGACCGCTCCCCCACTGCCAGAATTGTCGCACAGTTCGACACATGTGTCAAGGATTTCGACAGAAGTGTCGAACTGTGCGACAGACGGCTACCGGCGCGGCTGTTTTTTCTGCCGCTGCCGCTCGGACGCTTCGAGCGCTCGGCGGAAACCTGGCGAAAGTTCATTGGGGGGAGGGGGGGTATCTCTATCCTGTGTATTATCCTGGCTAATATACTGGTTAGAGGTCGCGAATTCGCACTCTGGAGATCGCGATTCCGCGACATGAGATCGCGATTCCGCGACACCACATTGCGAATTCGCGATATCGATCAGGACGCCATAATCGATGGCGAACCACAGTGTCCGATCCATGCGGCTTTTGTTCAACTTGTCAGTTGTCAGCAGGACACCCGACTTCCTCAGTGATTTGATCACCCGGTGGATCGCATCGGTGCTCCAGAACGGGAACTGCTCCTGCCACTCATCGATCGTGTTGTAGATCCAGACGCGGCCTTCGTGCTCTTTGCGAGATTTCTGAAGCCAGTAGTGGAGCTGTTGCAGGAAGATTGACTCGTTCAGGCCGACGGCGACCGCGAGACTCGGCAGCACGAACAGCGGTTGTTCGTTGAGGAGCAGGTTTGACGTTGACGGGTGTTGTGGTACAGTACGCATACCGACCTCCTAAGCAGGTCAGCTTCGCCCCCACCGGCCCTTATCCGGTGGGGGCTTCCTCTTGCTCGCAGCCGCTTGCGGCGAGTGTACGTACATCGTATGCTAAGTGTACGTACAGTGCAAGCAGCGCCAGGAGGTGGCTCGTGCGACAGGTGACGGTGAACGAAGCGGCAGATATCCTCGGGATCACGCCGAGGGGCGTGCGCCTGCGGATCGAGCGCAAAAAGCTGACGGCACTGAAGAGCGGCCGGGAGTACATGGTGCTTCTGGACGATCCGGAGCCGCCAAAGACGCACTCGGGGCCGGACGCCAGGGACGACACTGAGGAAGCGTGGGGGAACACCTGTTCCTCAGAGGAACAGCGGCACCGGTTGCCGGTGCAGCGGAAGGGCAGTGTGCGATCGGTGCTCGATAGCTGGGCTGCGGTGACGATGGACCGCGTCGAAGCACTGGCGATCGAGAACGGCACGCTGCGCGCGCGCATCGCCGAGCTGGAGCGTTATGTCGAGTGGCTGGAAGGCGAGCAGCAGTTGGGATCGGCCGCGACCGAACGCGGCGCGGCCGCTTTTCTACGCAAATATTTCGGCAAAAACAGGGTCCGATGATACATAAAACCGTAGTTCAAAATCCGTTTTGGGCGGTCAGGATGGCCGATATCGCAAGATGTAGGCCAATGGGCATCTTGCCCCCCTGGCAGACAAAGGTTAGAATCTCTTCTCAAGTCGAAAAAGCTAGGGGGGAGACATGGCAGATCACGCCCATGACATCGGCGACGAACCCCTGTACCCGACACCGAGCGCTGCTACGCTCGCGCATCGGTCCCGTTACGAGGCGCGGGATCTTCTGGATGACCATTTCGCGAACGGGACTCCATTGCCCGGATGGCTGGATGCGTCCGTTCTGACCGGGATCGGCGACGGTCGTCCGGCGATCCAGTTGCAGCGCGCGCATCCTCGTCGTACGCGTTCGCTTCCTGCTTCGCCAGCTCATCGCGATGATACTCGTCCGCAGACTGCGCGAGTAGATATCCCGTCCGCTCATCGAGACGGCACCGCATCGCGCCGAGGATCATAGCCTCGCCGACGATCTTGAGCTGCTCGATGACGACGCGCAGATCGTCAACCGTCGCACCCTTCGGGATGTGGACGATGTCCTTGAGCAAAAGATTGTTCCATGTCGGTTCGAGGTTTGGACCGTCCGTGTAAAACTGCCACAGTTCATACTCGGGCCGACCAAACATCTGCGCGAGTCTTGGAACGTACTTCCGACTCGGCCTGCCCTCCCCCGAGAGCCAGTTCTGCACCGTGGAGCGCTTGACGCCCACCTCGCGCGCGAATGCCGCGTGCGTCCACTGCCGCTGCCTGACGTTCGTCAGTAACCACTGTCGATACTCGTCGTTCACCGCAGACACCTCCCACCTGCGCGTGTGACGGTTTCCCGAGCCGTCACCCAAAACCATTTCCCAACCCTCACGGGCGTCCTAAACACTGCCAACTTCCCTAACGCCCTCGCATCAAAGTGGTCCGGGCGAGTGCACGCGACCAATCACGATCGCGACTTGGTTGCTTCTTGGACCGCGTCACCAAAACGCGCTGATGACCTGACTATATACCACTCCAAGCCGTTCTGACAATAGTGCTACGGTAAGTTAGTGAACGTACAGGGTGCAATCCCGAGTTTCATAGTGTATGCTGCTTGAACGTCAGTGCTGGAGCAGGTAGGCATCGGGTTGCGGGAGCGTCGGGTGGCCGAGCAGCGCTATTTCGTCACACTGGCATTCTGGCAGTGGTGCTACGAAAACGGAATTTCGGCCATGGAACTGGCGAAAGAGACAGGCTACAGCTTCCAGCACGTGAACCGGGTCCGGCGGCTGTCGGCATCGCGCACCGTCTCGCAGCAGTTCGTTGACCGCGTCAATGCCATCTACTATGTACCGAAAGACCGGAGCTTCTTCGTTCCGGGTGATGCCAGGAAGGTGCGACGTGCTGCATGAGGCGATAGGCACATGCAAACAGTGACAATCGGCTGCTCGCAACAGCCGATCGTCGGGACCATTAGGGAAAAGGAGTGCGATTTGAGTCTAGGACGTGAACTCCTCCAAGTCAAGTAACGGTCACCCTAAACGTTGCCGCATCGCACGTGGCAACGCTCGGTTCCTTATTGCCGAGGAGTGTACGAATGGCAGCAAAACCGAACGATCCGGCCTGGTGGCAGGATTTCGAACTCTCGCGCGCGCAGGACGCTGCGGCCGAGCAGGACGCCTCACGACAGGAACGCAGTCGCCTGATCGATCCGCTCATCCGTGAATCAAAAGAGGCGATCGGTGAGATCCGCGCGGCGCTCGTGGACACGACCGAGCTATCGGCGCGCGATTTCAACCGGATGCGCGCCAAGGCGATGGCGATGGCGGTTGCGTTTGGAGCGATCCACGATGCGCTGGAGATGATGGATGCCTGACTTCGATCCCAAGGCGCACATGCGCAAGATCCGGACGAAGCAGGGTCAGGTGGATTACCTGCCGCTCTGGCCGCGCATCCTCTGGCTGCGGGCCGATCATCCGGACGCGACGGTCGTGACGGAGGAGAAGTTCGCCTCGGCCGAGCTGGCGCGATTCACCTGCACGATCACGCTGCCGAACGGCGCGGTGGCGACCGGCCACAGCTCGTGCGCCCAGAAAGAGTTTGGCGACTACTACGAGAAAGCGGAGAGCGGGGCGATCGGGCGCGCGCTGGCGGTGCTTGGCTACGGCACCGACGCGGTCGATCTTGCCGAGCCGCCGCCCGATCGCAACCCGCGCGTCCAGCTCAACGAGCGGCTGACGGAGCGCCAGCAGGCATGGATTTGCAAGACGGGGATCGAGCGCGGCATCCGCTTCTCGGACAAGCAACAGCTCTGGTCAACCGTGATCGGGATCATGTCCAAGGCGGGAGTGGAAATGGACGGCGTTGCCGATGACGCCGGGATCATTGCCGAGGAAGTGGCGCATCGCCTCGAAGCACTGCCGGTGATCCGGCAACCGGGGACCGCGCCTTCTCCTGAGATCGCCCAGGCGGTGCCTCGTGATGGAGATGGTTCTGGATGACCACATGGCGCTCATCGTCCCGCTACGGGCCGGTGAGCGCCGTCTACTGGTGTTCCTGCGTCGCCTCTCTCAGCCGGTGGGATTCGTGGAGATCCCCTCAATGGAGCTGGCGGCACGGCTCGGGGTAGACCGGTCCACTGTCTGGCGGCAGCTCCGGTCCCTTGAGCAGCACGGACTGATCACGACGAAGCGGCTGCACAAGGTGCACTGCCGCCCATCCCGTCTCCGGATCGACCTCGTAGGGGATGCGAGTTGATGCGAGTCGTTGCCAGACTGGGATCGCCGATGAGCGTTGAAGCCATGCGCTGGATGATCCATGACGTGACCGAGATCGAGGAAGGTGCCTACGTGCTCGGGCTTGTCCTCGCATGGCGGCACATTGACGACGTGATGCGCATCCGACTCGCGGATCTGTGCAGTGACGCCCACATGTCCGTCTCCACGGTCAAGCGTCACCTCGCCACCCTCGGGGCAATGGGCCTGATCAGCTACGAAGCCGCGCGCGGCCGTGGCACCACCGGTCAGATCACGCTCCACGTCGGGATAAAAGCGTCCAACGGTGAATACTATTCAGAAAAGCGTCCACATGTGAACGGTTTTAGCGAAGAAAAGCGTTCAATAAACCGTCCAGCGTTGAACGGTTATCACGAAAGTACCTTTAAACAAAAAAATACTAAAGCGCTAACGCGGGGGCGCGCTGCGCAGGCGGGCGCGGGTACGCGCGCGAGCGACGTAGAAGCATTCAACCCATCACCAAAGCTGTTCATCGAGCTAATCAATCGCGGCTTCCCCGAGGTTGAGTGGGACGGCATGCTCGACGACTACCGGCGCACCCGCAAGGGCGATGACGATCCGCTGACCGACGCCAACTTCCGCAAGTACGCCCTGTGGTACATGCGCGTGCAGCTCCACGTGCCGGATCACGGGGACTTATCCCAACGGCGCATCGGGCCGAAGACGGCCGATGTCGTGCATGCGGCGCTCGCATGGAGTCCGGAGAAGTCACGGTGACGGACCCTGAGCAGTTCCGGAAGTTCATGACGCAGCTCTGCCTGACGTTCCGCGTCGAGCCGAACGAGATCCTGTTCGACGCGTGGTGGGCGGGCTGCGGCGCGCTGTCGGACGCCCAGTTCGCGCATGGCGTGCAGGGCGTCCTCGAAGAGTCCGAGCACATGCCATCCCCGGCGATGGTGCGTGCGCAGGCGTATCGCTGGAAGGAGGAGAAGGACGCGGAGGTCGGCAAGGACAGCGGCATTCCGGGGGTGCCGAAACTCGAGGCCGGTGAGCCGGTGCGGATCAGTCAGCGCGAGGGAGCGAAGTACGCGCTCAATCCGCTCCTGACACCGACCTTCGCCTGTCTCCCCTGCCTCGATCGCCGCTACGTGCGGGCGGACGTGATGGTCGGGCATCCGCATTTTGGTCAAGCCATCCCCTGCCCGCACTGTAACGGCAGCGCCTACGACGGCTACGTGGAGACGCGCGGCGTGCCGGATGGGATGCCGAAATGGGCGCACTGATGCAGCGCACCGGACCGCGCGAAGCGACGACGGTGACGGCGACGAATTTCATCCGTGCCGTCGGCGAAATGATCACCCGCACCTCAGTCGAGCGGGAGACGCTGGTGATCACCCGGCACCGACGGCCGATCGCGGTGCTGATGAGCAAGCAGGAGTACGACCGGTTGCTGGAGGGCCGCAATGGGGTACGCGATCTGGACATTTGATCTGGTGTCAAAGCTCGACGACACGAAGCGCATGACGCGCAAACAGATGGTCGATCTCGTGTTCTTCGAGGATTGCAAGCCGGACATCCTCCGCAAGACGGCGCAGGAGCGTGCGGACTATCTCTCGGTGCGACATCACGCGGTCTTCGTCGTCCGGGCGCGAGGAGTGGACGGGACATGGACCGATGCGACGCCCGATGAGTGGCTGCGCGGACGCCTCGCGGTTTTCGCGCGCGTCAATCAGGCGCGCGCCGATGCGAAGCGCAAGCGGCAGTTGAAAAAGCTGGGAGTCTACTACGAATGACCTTCATGATCGCGGCAACGATCGCCGCAACCGCACTCAGCGGCATCCCGATTGACCCAACGAATGTTGGCGCGGCCTCGTACTACGACGCGTCCTACGATCACGGTGGCTGGGCACACATCATTCAGCGGCGCAAGGGATGGGGGCAGCTCCCCGAGGACTTCGTGCCGAACGAGCGGGGGTATTTCTGCGCGCATCCTGACCTCCCGTTCGGCACCAGGCTGCACGTGATGAACGCCATCACCGGGGATGAGATCGTCTGTCAGGTGGTTGACCGCGTCGCGCCTGCGGATGTGCCGCACTGGCGATCGAAATGGGTGATCGAGATGAGCTACTGCGCGTTCGTCGCCGCAGGAGGGCAGGCGTTCAACCGGTTCGTTGTCTACCCGGAATGAGGTTGCAGAGGCCTGTATGCTGATCGACGATCTTCGTGTCAGTGAACTGAATCCCTTCCCGACGCTTGACGAGCACGTCGTGTTCCAGATGCAGCCGCTCTGGGACGCGCTGCCGGAAGTGGGGTGGCAGGAACCCGTGCGTCGGTTACTGGACACGACGCCGTGCAAACCGCCGTACCCGCTGACGTGGTTCGAGATGCGGATGCGCCGGGGATCAACGATCGTGCCGACCGGCGTGTCCTGCGCGCGGCGGTCACCGGAGCACGTGATGCAGGAACTCGGCAGCACGCCGAGCGGCGCGTCGGCGGCGCAGGGCCGGGAGATCGTGGAGCATCTCTACGATCTCGGTGCGCGCGCCTTCGTCGGCGGCATCTGGCTGGTCGAAATGCACGGAATCCATCCGGCCTCGCTCGTCTATCTGCCCCTGGACGAGCGGTTGCAGATGATGCCGAGCGGCGTGGACGGCGGCTATCACGTCGTCACGCTCGATCTGACGCGTGGCGTCGGCACGCTTCCGACTTCGGACATCGCAAAGACGGCCATGGTGGACAGCGCGTGGTTCCTCGCGTACTTCCTGGCCTTCCTGCACGTCCGAAACGTCGTGGTGGACGCGCACGATCCGGATGAGCGCCTGCAACGTGCACGTGTCCGGCGGGGCAAGCCGCCGCTCGTGCGCTACCACACGCTGCGGGTGGTCCGGCCGGGGACGACGATCCGGGGGGCGCGGGCACGGAACGAGCCGACGCACACGATCCCATTCCATCTCGTGCGCGGGCATTTCGCGCACTACTCAGAGCAGGCACCGCTCTTCGGGAAATATGCCGGGACATTCTGGATCCCGGCACACGCGCGCGGCAACCCGGAGGTCGGCACGGTGCTGAAGGATTACGAGGTCGCAGCGGCCGGAAAGGAGTGAGCGAATGATGGAAGAGTGGAAACTGACCAGGATCCGGCCGGATCCCCGCAACAAGGAGCTGTTCGACGATCTCGAACGCGAGGATTTCGACGCGCTGGTCGATTCGATCAGGGATGTCGGTCAGATCAGCCCGATCATGGTCACGCCGACCGGTCTGATCATCTGCGGTCACCAGCGCTATCGGGCACTGAAGAAAGCGGGCGTGAAGATCGTCAACGTCGTCATCGAATCCGTGCTGGATTCGGACGAGAAGGCGATCGACGCTCTGAGGATCGAGGAGCAGTTACGGCGACGGGTGCTGAGTCCCGCACAGTATGTCCGGACGATCCGCCGCTGGTGGGATTTGCAGGAGTTCAGGGAAGGTGCCCACGGCAACCGTCTGATCGTCAGACAGTTCGCAGATCAGGAGGGATACACGCCGGGACACATCTACCAACTCAAGCGGATCGCCGACCTCGTGCCAGCGTTCATGGCGATGTACGACGAGAAACAGCTTCCGCACATGATGGCCTATCACCTGGCGCAACTCCCGGCGGAAGACCAGGAAGCGCTCATCGATGTCGTGCGGGATCAGCTCGGCGCGTTGACGGTGGCTGCGGTGCGGGACCATCGAAAGCAGGTTGAGGAGCATGCGGCGGAAGTCGAGCGCCTGACGATCGAGCGCGACATGCTGAAGCAGCAGCTCGATGCAGGGCCGATTGAGGATGCGCGTATCGTCGAGATCGAGGAGCGGCTTGAAGACATTCAGCGCGAAAAGGCGCGCGAGATCGCGAAGCTGACACGGCACATCGAAGAGCAGGACGCCTCGATCGAAACCCTGACGGCGCACGCACAGAGTCTGGAGGGCGCATTGGCACAACAGCAGCGCGCGCTCTCGTTCAAAGCGAACGATCGCATTCACAAATGGCTCTCACATGCGGACGGCGTCTCGCTCGTCAATCCGGTGGAGTACGCGAACGCCATCAAAGACGATCCGATGCTCCACATGTTCGTCCGGCAACACATTGACGCGGCACGCGTGATCATCAGTTGGGTGACGCGCTATCTCGCCTGCCTGGAGACGGAAGCGGAAGAACCCGATAACGTGAGGAGGTTGCCATCATGACGCGTAGACGCTATGACCGCCATGATCCGGGGCCGTATCAGCGACAGATGCGTGAGCTACTCAACGGTCTGATCGATGACAAGCTGAAGCAGCACATCAAGGGCTATCAGATCGCCCAGGATGCGCAGGTAATCGGCTTGCACATGATGGCCTACGATCCGATGGCATGTATCCGGGCGCATCTCTCGGATCTGATCAGCGAGATCAAGGGACGGCCGGGGAAATACAACGCGCGTGCCTACAACAGTGGACGCCAGCACAACCAGCAGAATGGCGCACAGGAGATCGCGTCAGACGGCGTGATCGTACCGGATACGTGGGAATACGTCGCCTGGACCGAGGATGAGATCAACGCCGATCCGCTGCTGGCGATCTGCGTCAATGAGACGGCACTGGCAGAAATGGAGAACCGGCTCACGCGTCTCCCAGCGATTCCCGCAGCCGATCCTCGGGCAATCGCCGACTTCCAGTTGAAGGTGCAGCAGATGAAGCGGCTGCTGGACAAGATCGCGGGGCCGCAGGCATGAACCCGTACGAAGCGACGCGGAAGGCGGCGCTGCTGGGCATTGCCCGATCGTCGCAGGGTGCGAAGGCGTGGCACCCGTTCATCAAGTGCGTCATTCATGACACGGCGGTGCGTCTGCCCTATCTCACCTCGGACGATGTCCGCGATGAGATCAGGACGTACTTCCCGAACGGCGCGCCGTTCAACCTGATGGCACTGGGAGCCTTCATGCAGAGCGCGCAGAAGGACGGGACGCTCCTGAAGACCGGCCGAACGCGCAAGTCGAAGACGCCGACTCAGCATCGTGATCGGGAAGTCTTCGCCTCGACGATCTGCTATCCGGGTGGCCGCGTGATGCGGGGTGGCATACAGCCACCCCTCGTCCCCACGGATGACGATGACGATGGCGACGAATAGCAACGAGCCAGCGTGGGACATCCCGCGCTGGCGCATCCTCACCCGCGCCCATCAGGTCGGGATCGTGGCGTCTCCCGATGTGACGTGGGACCAGCTCGCGGAGTCGATCGAGGAGCACTGCCGCAAGATGGGCTGTGCGATCACGATCGTGCGGCACGACAACGACCAGCAGATGCGGCGCGCGCTCCTCGGCGCGATCGCGCTCGTGCCGGTGCGGTGGCCCGAGACGGGCGAAATCATCAGTCAGGAAGAGAGCTGGCGGCGCTTCTACGCGTCGCTTGATGCCGAGATGCGCAAGCGCGGCATGAAAATCGTGCGGTACGGCAGTGAATGACATTCACTACCCGCGTGGTGCCGTCCCGCGCCGGTTTGCACCTCCGCAGGAGTGGACGCCAGCGCCGGAAAAGGAGGGGGTACATATCCGCAAAGCGCACGATGCGTGGCTGTGGCAGATGCGGCAACTGGCGGAAGCGCGCGGCTGGCTGGTGGCGTGCTGGTGGGATTCGCGGCACTCACCGGCAGGCTTTCCCGATCTCTTCCTCGTGCACACGGGCCAGAAGCGGACGATGCACGTGGAAGCGAAGACGGGCAAGGGCAGGTTGACGCCGAGTCAGCGCCGCTGGCGCAACACGCTGATGGCCGCAGGCGTCGAGTGGTATCTGATGCATCCCGAGGACGAACCGCTGTTCGTGCAGATACTGGAGGGCAAACCGTGATGTGGAACCTGTTCACGTTCGCGGCATTCTGGCGCGACGACATGTCGATCGGGCTGCTGTTCGAACCGCGCGACCTGTGGGTGGGCGTGTACTGGACCGACACGATCTATCGCGCGCTGGGGATCGATAACCGCTACCACGAGACGACGTGGCGCGAGGTCTACATCTGCCTCGTGCCGTGCCTGCCGATCAAACTGCTCTGGAAGCGCCCGGTTGACCGCGTCGCGGGGAGGCTCGTATGAACACAGGCAGACGGCTGGAACGCGGTTACCGGAAACGCGTGATGGCGCTGTTTGAGCGGGATCCCTTTGCCCTGATGGTTGCTCAGAGAGATGGGAGGGGGCATGTTGTGACGGTGGCCCTCCATTCTGATTTTCTCCTCGGAATCGATGAAATGCCCTTACGAATCGCGATCGTGACGATGAACCGGCACGAGCGCAAATGCTTCCTCGCGATCGAGGTGGGCTATCTGGACGACATGCTGGTGATCGACGGCCACCCGATCGCGACGGAGCGCTTCTGCGAGCCGATGACGGTGGAGGATTGCGCGGAGTATTACGGCTACACGACGGCGACGGTGCGCACCTATCTGACCCGCGCGCGCCATCATCTGAAGTCTCATCTGTCAATCCCCCCGCGCGACGGCCACGCGGCCTTACTGGCGCGGATAAACGGGGATGCCGAATGGGATTGACATTCTGTTCGAGTTGCTTGTACATTGCTACTATCCCACTTTTCGCCCCAGGAGCAGAACGATGGCGATCGCATCGCGGATTGTCGGGCTGTCGCATGATGACCCGGCGAGCCTGACACCGAACCCGTACAACTATCGCGTGCACCCGGAGCTACAGCGTGACGCGCTGCGTGCATCGCTGGCGGAACTGGGCTGGATCGATGTCGTGATCGTCAACGATGTGACGGGAAACATCATCGATGGACACCTGCGGGTGGAGGATGCACTGGAGATGCACGAGCTGACGGTGCCGGTGCTGCATGTCGAACTGGATGCTGACGAAGAGCACAAGGCGCTGATGACCCTTGACCCGCTCGCGGCGCTCGCGATCGCGGACGCCTCGGCACTGGCGGAACTGAATGGCATGGTGGAGACGGATTCCCCGGCATTGTCGGAGCTGTGGATGACGATCGTGCCGGGAATGTCGGAGCGCGCGCCCGTTCCCGACGACGACGCCGGGATTATCACGACCGGCGGCACGGATCACGAATGTCCGCAATGTGGCTACCGGTGGCATTCCGCGTGAAAATGCGAAAAAAGCATGCCTCGATCGAAAAATTTTCGGAACGCGGGGAATGCGGTAATGCGCGCCTGAAAAATTTCGGATCTCCACGGTTGTGGTAATGCGGGAAAGTGGTCGTTCTTACTCACTGGATGGAAGTCGGTAACCGAAGGGAAGTGACATCCGTCTGGTGCCCTGCCCGTCCGTCGGTAACCATCGTTCTCCTGTCCGTACACCGTGCGACTCCTGCCCGGAAATGCCGTACATCCGTTCGCATTTTCGTACTGGCGCGGCCAGCGTCAAGCGTCCGATCGGGAGCGAATCGGCAGTGAGCCAGCGCGCGGACACTGGCCGATTAAGGGGAAACAGACGGCCGATGTATTGCACGATGCGATACGAAAATTGCTCCCGTACGGGAGCGTGAGATTTGCATAGATTTTCCGAAAACGCGCTACGATCGATCGTACGGCGCGTTTGCGACGTTACCCATATGAGATGACCTGTGAGAGAAAAACGCGTCGCTACGCGGCTCACGATGCGCGTACGGGCATCGTAGCGATATCGCCGCTTACGCGCGCGGACAGACGCACAAACACGGCCGTGCTGGCCGCTGGCGTGCTGGCAGGTGAAACCACGCTACCGTGCGTCTGTGAGCACATCCGTAAGTGAGACGGAATGCAGGCACAATCGCTTGTGGAATAGCGCGTGGCAGTCGTCACACAACGTGATCAAATCCGCGCGCGGTTCGTGATACAGACGCTCATACGTGTTGTGATGCACCGTGAGATGATGCGTCTGGCCGCACAATGCGCACCGGTACTTGTCACGTCTCCTGACGCGTTCGCACTTCTGTTTCCAGCGTTCGGAACGTAGATACGCGCGATAGTGTTCTGTTGTCGTCTTATTCATCCGGGCATCATCGCATGTCGGGACACGTCCGCATACCGTAAAACCGCGTAGCGTGGCGTACGATGCGCGTACGGGCATCGTGAGCGAATGGCCGTTCCATACGCGCGCGCGGGATGCGCGATGCTGGCACGAAAACGCTGGCAAAAACGGGCATAGAAAAACGGCCGCGCATTGCGGCCGTCTCTGTGCGCTATTCGATTGTGCTGGCGGTTACCAGGCGTATTCCGAATCGGGAGCGAACCGCGATTCGATTGCCAGCACACTGCCAGCGCCATAGACAACCATCCCGAACGTTACCGCGTGATCGTTGTCATTTGCCTGCCCGCGCGCGATGCGGAGACACTCATCAATCGTGCTATCGTCCCAATCGTGCGACGCTGCGAACGTAAACAGATAGTCAAGCGCGCGCCGTTCGAACGGGAGCGTAAATCCGGACAGGTGAGTCACAAGCGATTCGCCCGGTTCGCAAACCATATCCAATCCATCCATGCTAGTTCTTCCCTTCCGTGTCGCGGCGCGCATCAATCGTAATCTTGCGAACGTCATACCCCTTGCGACGCGCGTACTCGCGTACCGATTGCTCCACTACGGCCGTCTGGCTCACACCTTCCGTATTCGCGACTGCGGACAGGATGGCAACACAATCGGCCGTCAAACGGAATGCTTTGGCGTCGCGTGACATCGCATCGTCTCCTGGTATTGCAGCGGGCATCGCGTCCGCATCCAAACGGTCAAGAATCCACGCGGGGATTGCATGCTCCTGGCGCTGGCCGTTATCAAATGTGGCGCGCAAGAGCGGTACTTGTGCCAGCTCATCGTAGATATAGAAACGCTTGCCCTGCCACGCATGATGTCCGCTCACGAACGCGCACACATCATTGACGGCGCGATAGTCATTGCTGGCATAGATGAGCTGGCCGTCACACTGTGCTACCCACGCGTACGTGCTGGCCGCGCATCCAACGGCGCTGTACGCGCGCATGGCCGATAGGACATCGTCCCATAGGACGAACGGCGTCCGTCCCAATACGCGCGGGAGCGATACCCCCTGCTGCAATGCGGCCGCAATGTGCTCCTGGTATTCCGCGTGGGCAGTCGCGGCGCGTTCAATCGCGATACCTTCCGCCATGATGCTCATCATTGACTGTTGCGCAATCGCGACGCGCGCCAGCAGCTCTTGTGCCAGCACGTCCCATCGCGCGGGATTCATCGTAAATGTGCTCACTACCGTTACCGAACCTTCCCATAAATGCGGTCAAGCGTCTGGCGCTCATACCGCGTCTGGCGCGACTCTGTGAAAAACCGTGCAATCCGCTCCCGAACCGTCAAACGCGCTGGCACCTGCCAGACGAACGGGACATACGCTCGCGTGCTGTTGCCAACACGGCCAGCGTCATAACTTGACGGCATTGCGACGTTCTGTGAATCCTTGCGAGCCATGATTGTCCTATCCTTCCCGCGCATCGCGCGCGTACGTGAGGGGAGCGACGCGCGCCGCTCCCCATGAACGATCGTTACTTACTGCCCGCTGGCCGCATCGCGCTTGCCAGTTGCGCGGCCAGCAATGCCGCATCCGTTTTCGCCGTTCCAACGGCCAGTACGCTCTTGAAATAGACATCATGCTGGCCGTTCGCAAACGCGGGGACAATCTGATAGGCGTCCCACTGGTCAAGCGTATGCGCCAGCGGCGTTTGCGCGACTGCGGCGCGATACGCTTTGAGCGTCGCGTACTGGCGCGGAATGCCGTACATCCGCGCCATATGCACGTCAATGCACGGGCATTCCGAAAACCCCAAAAGCGCTCCCATGAACCTCGCTTTTGCTGGCCCTAAGCCGCGAATTGCCATGGCCGCATTGACGAACGTCGCTCCCGTTCCATCGTTCATGAGCGCCAGCGACCAATCGGCCGCGATGAACGCGCCAACACTGCGAGCGGCCGCAACGTGGTTCGGCAGGCCAGTGATGGGCAGGCCATACAGCCAGCGGATGTACTGGCGCTCCTGATTCACTACCGTGTTGTGCACGGACAGACAGGCAAACACTCCTGCCCGCAATACCATCAATCGCAGCGCCGCGACGCTCACAATGCACCCAAGCATCGCGCTACGCACAAGCGCCGCGCGCTGGCCGCGTACGCCGTACCAGTTGATGCGATACCGCGCTGGCATGGCCGAACCGTTCGCTGTTGTCTGTGCTGTTGTGCTCACTGCTGTTGCTCCTGTCTGTCCAATAAAAGCGCGGCCGCTCATGCTGGCCGCATTCATGACTGATACCGAACCGTCACACTGGTGTCGCATACGTCGCTGTCTGGCACCATTGCCAGCGCCGCATCAATCGCTGCGTTATCCGCGTCTGGCTCACTGGCCGCGCGCCATGCGCTGTACGCGTTGCCAGCGACCGTTGTCGCGACTGCGATGTAGCAGTCTGTGCACGGCGCTGGCGTATCTGCCGCGACGCTCCCTGTTGTTATGACGGCCAGCGCCAGTACGCCAGCGATCATGATTGCCCGAAACCTTGCGTGTACCATCTGGCTTTGCTCCCTTACCGCATTGCCGACTCACTTGTACGCGTACATCGCATACGCTTGTGCGAACGTTACGGAATCGCGTTTTGTGACGGCCGTCTGTATCGCTATCCGCAATACCGCGCTATCCATAGCACGTCTGGCTGTCCCTTGTGTGCATGGGAGCATGGCCGACGATGCATCCGTGTGATGCGGTGCCGAACGGTTCGTACGCATGTGTGCAATGCGCTGCGTTTGGTCGCACGTTCGTTCGCAATCACGTTGGCGGAACGCGCCTGGGAGCGCGCGCCGTTCGCATGGCCGTACGCGTACGTACGCCTCCCCCTGCCGCCTCTTTTGGTGCCCCCCGCCATCGTTTCCGGCCGGGGCAGTGACGTATCGCCGACGAGAAAGGACAGTCAGGTGGCTGACGAGACGAAGAAGCCGACGCGGACGCGTAGGGCAACCGTGAACAGACGGCCTGCGCACGATAGTCGTACGAAGGATCTTCCGTTGCCGGGGCATCCGGCCGATGCAGTGAGCGAAGAATCTCAGGTGCCGGTGAAGCGAACCCGACGGAGCCGGGTGACGACGGGAGCAGCGGTAGCGAAGGCATTGACGGACTGCAAGGGATTGATCACGTACGCGGCGAGAACGCTGGGGGTAGACCCGAAGACGGTGCGGGACTACATCGCACGGTTCGAGATCTGTGACCGGGCCTACCGGGAAGCGCGGCAGACGACGGGGGATCTCTGCGAGCTGAGGTTATTCGAAGCGATCAACCGGGGAGAAGCGTGGGCGATCCAGCTCTACGCGAAGACGCAGATGCGGGACCGGGGATACGGAGACAAGACGCAGATCGAGATCAGCCGCCGCAGGCCGAGTGCGAACAAGGCAGCGAACCTGAACATCGACTTTGAGGAATACAACCGGGCGTATCAGGAAGCGATGGATGTCGTCAGAAACGCGCCAGACGAGGCATGAGCAGCAGCAGCGGGAGATCGCGTTACTGGACGCGACGGTGCTATCGAACCCGTTCATCCCGCACATGCCGACACCGAAACAGACGGCGTTCCTGGCGTGCATGTTACGCGAGGCATTCTATGGCGGGAGCGCGGGTGGCGGGAAGAGCGACGCGCTGTTGATGGGTGCGGCGCAGTTCGTGCACGTGCCGGAATACTCGGGGCTGCTTTTGCGACGGACGTACGCCGACCTGAGCCTGCCGGGGGCGATCATGGACCGCGCCTCGGACTGGTGGGGGGACACGGACGCGGTCTGGAGCCGGACGGAGAAGCGCTGGCAGTTCCCGAGCGGGGCGCGGATCAGTTTCGGCTTTCTGGCGACGGACGCGGACCTCGAACGGTACAAGTCAGCCGAGTTCCAGTACGTGGGTGTGGACGAGATGACGCAGTTCACGGAGCGGCAGGTGATGTTCCTGTTCTCGCGGCTGCGGCGCTTACGCGGCGCGCGGGTACCAATCAGGCTCCGTGGGGCGTCTAATCCGGGCAGTATTGGTCACGAATGGGTGAAAAACCGCTATTTATCGCCGGAAAGTCAGCGAGAACGGCCATTTTTCCCGGCAAGACTGACCGACAACCCGCATCTGGACCGCGAAGAGTACGAAAAGAGCCTCGAAAACCTCGATCCGGTGACGCGCGCGCAGCTTTTAGCGGGCGACTGGAACGCGCGCTACGACGGCAACCTCTTCCGGCGCGAGTGGTACTCGGTGATCGACGCATTACCGGAGCAGGCGCGGCGGGTGCGCTACTGGGATCTCGCGGCGACGAAGGAATCGGCCTCACACGATCCGGACTGGACGGTCGGGGCGCGGGTGAGCCGGACAGCGGACGGGATGTGGACGATCGAGGACATCCGGCGCTTCCGGGGATCGCCTGCGGAGGTCGAGCAGATGCTGCGACGGACGGCAGAGCTGGACGGGACCGGGGTGCCGGTCTTCATCGAGCAGGAGCCGGGTGCGTCGGGCAAGATCGTCACCGACCGGTTCATCCGCGAGGTGCTCGTGGGATATGCAGTCTATGCCGTCCGCGCCACCGGTCCCAAGATCGAGCGGGCCAAGCCCTACTCGGCGCAGGTGAATGCCGGAAATGTCCGCATCCTGCGGGCACCGTGGAACGCGGCCTACTTCGACGAGCACGAAGCCTTTCCGCTCGGCGCACACGACGATCAGGTGGACGCCGGGAGTGGTGCGTTTGCACAACTGGCAGTGCGGCCGGTCGGACCGGCGATCGCGGGCGGTAACCGGTTCCCCACCCGGCTCAAGCTCGCGGACATCCGGTAGCCCGACGCAACAGATGACCCCGACCATCCTCTAGAGATGGAGCGGGGTCACCTGCCGAAAGGATACCACAACGATGACCACGATGAACAGCAACCGACCGCCTTCAGCATAGCACGGAGCGCAAGATGCCGGACAAGGTGATCGCCGACGAAATCCAGGTGAACGGGACGCCGACGCTGCCCAATGCGACGGGAATGCCGTCGAAAACGCAGGTGATCCGCGCCCCGGCGACGCAGGAAGCGGTCGCGGGCGGCAGGCTGTCGTGGTGGGGAAACGTGCCGCGCGCGCTGCCGTATTCCTACGACGATCTGACGCAGGATTTCGCCGACGATATCTACGCGAAGATGATGCTGGACCCGCAGGTAAATGCCTGCATCAACACGCTCAAGACCGCGATCCTCTCCGACGGCGTCGAACTGGCACCCGCCGTCCCCGACCAGAATGCGAAACGCTACGGCCGCGCACAGGAGGTCTGCGACTTCTGCAACTCCTGCCTCGATACGCTCAACCCCTCGATCGATGTCGTCCTCTGGGATCTGCTCGACGCCCTCGCCTATGGCTCCAAGGTGGCCGAGCAGGTGTACACGCTCGACGGCAACCAGCTCAGGTTGTCCGCACTGAAAGTGAAGCCGCGACGGGCGACGGCGTTCGTCGTGGACGCCTATATGAACGTGCTGGGCTTACTGGCACAGATTCCCGGTATGGCGACGGGGGTGACGCTGATCACCGGCACGCCGATCGATCCCGCGACGCAGCCGAACATGCTGCCGCGCGACAAGTTCGTCGTCTACTCGAACTGGATGCACGACTCGGATCCGCGCGGCACGTCCCTGCTGCGGCCTGCCTACCGCCCGTGGTGGGATAAGGCCCAGATGATCCCCGAATATCTCAAATATCTCACACAGTTCGCGAGCGCCTCGATTATCGCGACCGCGCCGGATCAGGGTGTGCCGTACACGGTGCCGGACAGCCCGAACGCGCCGCTGACGGTGTCGGACCAGATCGCGCAGGCGCTCGCCGATTTCCGCAATGGCAGCTATCTCGTGCTCCCGTTCGGGACGCAGGCGAAGCCGATCGAAATCAATGGTGAGGGCATCCCGTTCCAGCACGCGTTCGACCGGTTCGATCGGCAAATCAGCACGGCCATCCTGCACCAGACACTGGCGACACAGGAATCGCAGCACGAGACGCGCGCCGCCGCCGAGGTGCATCAGGACATTCTGGCGCTTCTGGTACGGATGGGGAAGCGCGCGGTCGGCCGGATGCTCAAGACCGACGTGCTGACGCCACTCGTGCGCATGAACTTCGGCGACGCGGCCGCGAAGACGCTCGTGCCGAATGTCAATCTCAGCGAGCTGGAAGCAGAAGACCTTTCCCCACGCATGATCGCGGTGGCGAACCTCGCCAATGCCGGTCTGATCCTGCCGAGCCAGCTCCCCGATCTCTATACCGACCTCGATCTGCCCCCGGCCAGTCCCGAGGATCTGGCCGCGTACAGCGCCGCCAACAAGCCGAAGCCGCCTGCGCCGCCACCAACCGGCATCCCACCGGGTAGACCGACCGGCATGCCCGGTCAGATGCCGCCTGCGGGGGAGAGGAATCCGGAGGAAATGCCGCAAAGACCACCCGGAGGAATCGAACCCGCATCCCGCCCAGAGGGCACCCGGCCTCGTGGCGCGCAGCAGCCGCCGCAGGAAGGACGGGCCGCATGATCGTGCTGGCGCTCGCATTCAACGTGAAGTCGCTCCTGCTGCTGATTGCGGCGATCGCCTTCGGCTTTCTCGCGATCACCGGCCTCGTCGGCTCTCCGCGCGACGACTGGAAGCGCACGATCGCCTTCGCTGCGTTCTGTCTCGCCTCGATCGCCCTCTTCATCTGGGCAGCAGGAGGATAGATATGGGGAGCGGTCAGCACTCGCCCTACCCGGTGATCATCGATGAGACGACGGGCGCGCGCACCAAATGGTGCCCCGGCTGCGAGCGTTACCGCTCGGTCGATCGCAATGAATGGGGCACGAGGGATCACGGCTATCTCAGCTTCCAGTGCCGCGACTGCATGAACCGCAGCCATCGTGAGCGCCGCCGCGCGGGCGGTGACGATTACCGGCGTCAGGAAGCCGAACGACAGCGCCGACGGCGCGCGCGCGAACGGAGTGCGGCCTGATGTGGGGCAGTCCACGACGCGCGTGGCGGCGCGTCAAAGGCCCGTGGGCTACCCGCTACACCCGTCATCCGCGCTGGATGTATCACGGCCAGCGCCTCTACTGCCACTACCGAACCGGCAACTTCATCCTGCATCGCGATCTCATCGGTTAGGAGCTGGCTATGTCCAAATGGGGTCAGGCAAGCGCGTCTGAGCGCCAGAATGCGCCTGCGAACATCTTCTGCGGTCCGAATCGTTCCTTTCCCGTAGCAGATCGGGCCGATTATGACAACGCCGTCCGCGCGATCGGCCGCGCCGGGGGCGATCCGGGGCCGATCAAGACGTGCCTCAAGGGCAAAGCGCGGTCCAATGGCTGGCCGATTCCCGAGACGTGGATGTCCGTGAGCGCCTTTTCCGGCATCATGCCGACCATTTTCGCCCTCGAAGACGGCGAAGAGCGCTCCGACACGGTCGTACGGCGCGGGAAGATCTTCGAAGCGGGCGACTATCCCGACAAACAGTTCGCGTGCAGCGTGGAAGATCTCTTCATCGCCGCGAGTAATTTCTCTCCCGTTGACAACGATCTGGAGCACATGCCGACGATTCTGTCAGGAAAACTCGGCCGATTGACATCTGTCAGCGTGTCAGAAGACGGCGGATCGCTGATGGGCGAGGTGGAGCTGCCGCGCTGGCTCCATGAGGCGATCGGGGACGCGCCGATCAAGACGAGCCTCTCGTGGGACAAGGAGACGATGGGGATCGTCGGCAACGCGCTCGTGATCGAGCCACGGGTGCCAGACGCCGCGCTTCTGAGTGCGTTCAGCGCTGCCGGGGGCGATCTGACCGGCTGCGATGCGCCTGCGAGCACTGATCACAACCATGAAATCGTCATCCCGGCCCTGAACATGACCTTCCAGAAGGCGAGCGGACCGCAGATTCAGACCGGCATGGCGCTCACCACCACCACCGGAAACTCCATTGTCAGCATTCCTCTCACCATCCCCGCCCTGCTGACGGGCACCGATCAGCGACCGGCCACCGCAACACCACCTGGCACGCCGGTCACAGTGCCCGACAGGGCAGAGGAGGACACCGTGTCATTCGCGGAATCCGAAGAGTACAAGGCGATGCAGGCGCAGATTGCGGCCCAGACGGCGCAGCTCACCGCCCTGACCGCCGAGAACACGGCCCGTGGCGAACGGGAGCGCGCGCGCGATGCGGAGGTGATTCGTGAGCGAGCCGGAATGTGGGCCGATCAGGAAATCGCTGCCTTCCGCGCACTTCCGGCCGAACGCGGTGACCTCGTCGCCGCCTATGTCGATGCCGCGACCGATGACGCGGCCGCACCCCGCACAGTTCAGTTCTCGGTGGCGGGGGAATCGAAGGAAGGCACGCGTACCGATGCTCTGCGGGCACGCCACGCGGCGCGCGTCCCCCACAGCCTGACACAGGAGCAGCTCCGCGACGGCACGATCATGATGGCGCAGCGGCCTGAGGCGACGACCGCGCCCGTCAAGATGAACGCCGATCGCAAGAAGTACCTCATGGAACTCACTGGCTTCGCCATGAACAACTGACATCCACCTGAACTCCCCATCGCAGCTCACACCCCACACAGGGAGGAACGATCATGCCGACGACACCGGTTACGACCTTCTCGAATAACAAGCTCGACCCCCTTCTGGACGGCGAGGACGCTCTGGAGTACGCGGTCAGCCTCGTCGGGCCGGTCACCTACGTGAAAGGGACCGTGCTCGGCGAGGTCAGCGCCACGCCGGGGACGTTCAAAGCCTATGCCTCGGGCAGCTCCGACGGCTCGCAGGTGCCGAAGTGCATCCTGCGTGACGCGGTCACGGTAGACGCCAGCGGCAATATCACCATCCCCGGCGAGAACAACATGATCCGGCTCGACACCCACGCATTCTTTGCGGGGACATTCGCCTGCGCCGACCTCACCGGCCTCGATGCCAACGCCCTCACCGCAGGCGGCTGGCGGCTGATTAACGGTTCGGTGACCACAGGCGCGGTGCGCCTCGGCTAATCGCCTTCACTCTTCCCCCTCCCCTTCCTAACGCTCGTGCCCCGGTGTCGCGCCGGGGTGCGGGCTTCATCCCACCCACCAGGGAGGAATCAACGTGGCTGACGTTATCTACCCGTCCAACTCGGAGCTGATGGAGATCGCGCAGGATTTCATGCCGCGACTCCAGGCCAACCGTCCCGTCTTCCAGTTCTTTCCCATCACCACGCAGGATGCGTTTCTGCTCATGTGGGAGCAGATGGATAATTTCATCGGGCTACAGTATGCCCGAGGGCTGAATGGTGAGCCGACGCGCATCAAGCGGACCGGCGCGAAACGCTTTCAAATGCAGCCTGGAGTCTATGGGGAGTTCGAAAACATCGATGAAGAAGACCTGACGGTGCGCCGCCAGTACGGCAGCTATAACGCGCCGGTCAACATCGATGACCTCGTCAGTGTCGCCAACATGAAGCTCGTCCAGCGCGAACTGGACCGGATCGAGGCGATGATCTGGACGCTCCTCGCCACCGGCACCTTCTCGGTCGCCGGTCCGACCGGCGCGATCGTGCACAAGGACGCGTTCACCCTGCGCACGATGACGCCGACGGTGCCGTGGAGCACGCCCGCGACCTCGACACCGCTCGCCGATCTGCGCTCGCTCAAGCTGCTGGCGCGCGGTTCCAGTGTCAACTTCGGCACGCAGGCGCAGATCTGGGTCAACCAGACGACCATGAATAACGTGCTCGCCAACACCAACGCTGCCGACCTCGGCGGCAAGCGGTTTGGACTGGGGACACTCAACGGCACGCAGGATGTCAACACCCTCGTCTCGATGGACGGCCTCGCCAACTTCACGGTCTATGACGGCGGCTACTACGACGAGACGAACACGTGGGTGCAGTTCATCCCGAACGGCAAAGCGATCGTCATCGGTTCGCGCCCCGCCGGTCAGGTGATCGGCCAGTACCGCATGGTCCGCAACGCGTCGAATGCCGGGTTCGCTCCCGGTGCCTACAGCATGGTGATCGACAACGTCGATGACGGACCGCCGCGCAAGATCGAAGTCCATCGCGGTCACTCGGGTGGCCCGGTCATCTTCTTTGGCACCGCGATTGTCCAGATGAATGTCTGAGGTTGAGGTCCGGGTAAGAGAGAACGATTCCCTGGAACTCGAATCGAATGATCAACCCCCGGACCTCACCCTCACTGAGGGGGGAACGCCATGTCCAGCACATCAGGATCCTCGGTACGACGGCCGCAGACCGACTCCGGTGAGCCGAAGGGCGGCAACCGCGACATCGTCATCCTGCATGACGCGGTCGGACCGGTGCAGCTCGGTTGGCGAAAGAACATGGTCGTGCTGATGGACGATTACAACGACCACGATCCCGATCACCCGGAGCGCGAGATCACTCCGGGTCAGTTCAAGCGGCTCGACGCCCTCGGCGCGATCCGCGACGCCACGAAAGACGAGGTGTCGGCCGCGAAGGCAGCGAAGAAGGCTGCGGAAGACAGCGGGATGCCGTTCGACGGCTACTTCGTCCCCGATCCCGAACCCGATCAGAACGTCGAAGTCAGCGCGCGCGCGGGGTAACACAATGAGCGTCACGCCGCCGACTGAACAGGAAATGAAAGACTTCGTTGTCGCCTCGGTCGGTGATTACAACGGCATCATTGCCGCGAATATCGATCTGATCTGGACGATGACGAGTGTCTACGCACCGTATCCGCCCTTGCAGACGCTCTGGGCGATGCGTATCGCAACACAGATGCTCGCCGGTCAGGTCTGGCAGGCAGTCACGGCAGCGGTGGACGACACGCGGCAGTCGCTCTCCGACATGCATGACCACCTGATGGATCAGCTCAAGGATCTCGACGGCCAGATCGCCATTCAGACGCCGCTAGCGCTCGCCGGTCAGGGTGCACTCGCCGTCTCCGGTCTGATGACCGCGATCACGCCGACGACGCCCCCGCCCGGTGCTCCGGATGCGAATGACCCGCGCTATATCGGCAATCCGTACCTGCCCCTCGGGGTAGTTCCATGACGTACACGTACCTGCCGCAGCCAACCATCGACAGCCTGCGCGCGCTCGATGAGCAATCGATGCGCACGCTGTGCGACATCCACCGGCCGCTGAACAGCGCCGTGAATGAGGACAACTCTCCCGCAGACAACAGCGAGTATGTCCAGACCGGCATCCCCTGCCGGTTCACGATTTCACTCCTGCGGGCGTCCGAATCGCTCCTCGCCTTCGGGATCTCGGGGGAGATCCACGGCTTTCTCCGCGTGCCGATCGGCACCGATGTGCTCACCTCGGATTACATCGCCTACGCGGGTAATCAGTACGAGATCGTCGGCACCAATCTCGCTCGCACCCTCACCACCTCGATTCAGCTCGCACTCCGCATGATTTGATTGATGAGTATCACATCTTGCCGATTGCGAAATAGTGTGGGTGTGATACTCATCAATCAATAGGGGGCAACCCATGGCAAAGGAAGAGACGAAACCGGCTGCGAAAGCGCCGGATGAGACGGCTGCGCCGCCCGCGCCAGAGCCGGAAGAAGACCCGGAGACGGTGCGCCTGCGCAATCAGGCGATCGCGATCGACCGCGCGCGCCGCGCCCAGTTCGGCACGCTGAAGCAAGACGATGAGTGAAAAGCTTTTCGATGTCAACATCAAACTGAAGTCGATTCCGAAGGTCGAGACACGGCTGAAACGCATCAGCCAGGTGTACGCCGACTATGCCGACAAGGCATACAAGCGCGCGCAGCAGCTCGTGCCCGTCGATACCGGTGACCTCAAGGCGTCGATGAAGGTGGCGGTGACCGAGAACGGCTTCACCCTCGAAGCCGGAGCGGGCCTGCCCGACAAGCGGGCCGAGTACCAGGAATACGGCTTCCACCACTACCAGACGGGGCAGTTCATCCAGAACCCCTACCTGCGCCCCGCGATCGAGGAGATCCGCGCGGACCTGATCCGCGACATCGCGATCGCGATCGCGGGCGGCAGGCCATGAGGGAGGGTTGCCTATGAGTGTTTCTCCGTATCCGCCTGTGACCCGGAACGCGGATACGCAAGCGTTCGTCATCGCGATCGTGCAGGCGCTGCTCGCCGAACCCGGCGTGACAGGGGACCAGTCCGTCAATGGCTATGAGGGGACGGGCCAGCGCGTGTACCCCGAGGCGAACCTCGATGCCGATGCCACGGGCAAGGGTCAGCAGTTTCCCTATCTGATCGTCACCAATCCCGCCAACACCGTGCCCCTCGATTACAGCGGTGCCTATCTCGATGCGCTCTTCGATTGCACCGCCGTCGATCGCGGCCACACGACGACGAATATCCGGGGCGGGACACAGAACGTCGTCGGCATCGCCGCCGCAGCCTATGCGCGGCTCCTCACACCACCACTGAACGTTACGGGCTACGGCTCGGTTCAGGTCCGACCGGCGATCGCGCCGCGCGGGACCGCGATTGTCCAGTCCGGTGTCGTTATCCGGCAGCGGCTGTTCAGCGTGCGCATCACTGCGATCAAGCTCTGATCTCACCCTCAACCAACAACTCACCAGGAGGTCAGCAATGGCTCAGGTAGCACCCGAGGCGACATTGGCCGTCGCCGCGCCGCTCCTGCCGATCAGCGGCGTGGATGGCTACATCGCACTGATTCAGGGCGCGTCCACCCCGACGCCCGCAGCGCCGTTCTCCAACATCCTGACGATGCCCGGTGGTGCCCGCGCCTACCCCGTCGGACAGGCGTACACGATCACCGACCGGACGAAGAAGATCGGCGACAGCCGTGTCCCGCCGGTCGTCTACGTGGACGGCAGCTCCGTGCCGCCGACGAACTACCGGTTTTTCCCCGGCGGTCAGTACATCATCTTCTTCACGCCGCTCGCGCCTGCGGCCGTGGTCACGGCCGATGTCAGCTCGCTGTCAACCGCGACCGCGACCGATGTCTACGGCCTGTT